>ENA-ORNF01000024-ORNF01000024.1-human-gut-metagenome-genome-assembly--contig:-NODE-24-length-131828-cov-8.684822_pt1 | contig 131828 bp, 124 predicted proteins | sample MGYA00242110_ERZ509012 | MGnify/ENA primary metagenome ERZ509012 (study PRJEB26280, sample SAMEA2338714) | human gut metagenome | biome: human gut; feature: human-associated habitat; material: faeces... | reverse complement strand
GTTAAGTTTGAAAGAGTAATCTCTTGGAACTGGAGCGAATACTACGCCACCATGTCTCCACTGCGGAGATCTTGTAGAACCCTGTCTTGCATTACCGGTTCCCTTCTGTTTCCAAGGTTTTCTTCCACCACCGCTAACTTCGGAACGGGTCTTAGCCTTCTGTGTTCCCTGGCGGTTATTTGCAAGCTGCTGAAGCACAGCCATGTGAACTAAATGCTCGTTTACTTCTACACCGAAAACAGCATCGTTCAGCTCGATTGTGTCAACTTCTTTGCCTTCCATATTATAAACAGCTACCTTAGCCATCGTTTAGTTCCTCCTTTCCTATTCAAGCACTATTTACCTGCTTTAACAGTCTCTTTTACAGTTACTAAGCACTTCTTAGCGCCCGGTACAGCACCTTTAACCAAAAGCAGATTGTTCTCAGCGTCAACGCGTACAATCTCTAAGTTCTGAGTTGTAACCTTTACGCTTCCCATATGTCCAGGCATTCCTTTTCCTTTGAATACGCGGCTTGGTGAAGAACAAGCACCGTTGGAACCCTGATGACGATGGAATTTGGAACCGTGAGCCATAGGACCTCTGTGCTGTCCTAATCTCTTAACAGCGCCCTGGAAACCTTTACCTTTGGAAATTGCAGTAGCGTCAATCTTGTCGCCCTCTGCAAAGATGTCAGCTTTGATAACATCTCCAAGGTTGTATTCGTCAGCATTCTCAAACTTGAACTCTTTTACAAATCTCTTTCCGGATACACCTGCTTTTGCAAAATGTCCCATCTCAGCTTTGTTTACGCCATGTCTGTTTCTGATTTCTTTCTTACCGTTTGCATCTTTGCTTACGACTTTTTCCTTCTTATCGCAAAATGCCACCTGAACTGCGCTGTATCCGTCATTGTCCACAGTTTTAATCTGTGTTACGGAACATGGACCAGCCTGTAATACAGTAACCGGTACGAGTACGCCGTCAGCGTTGAAGATTTGAGTCATTCCGACTTTTGTTGCTAAAATCGCTTTCTTCATTACTTTACCTCCTGTTTTCTCTACAGCGGAACGCTTCATGCCCAAAACCTTGGGGTAGCGGAACCGTTCATCCTAGAAAGTCCATATAAGTGGAATGCAACGATTCGTTGCACGGAAGATTGTTCATCTTCCAAGAATGGAGGCATTCGCCGAACATTCTTTGCTTCTATATAAAACCCTTCAGGATATTAACTTGTTTGTTTGAAGAATTATTTATTCTTCATTTTAATATCGATATAAACACCAGCCGGCATTTCAAGACGGGATAATGCATCCACAGTCTTCTGGGTCGGTGTAACGATATCAATGAGTCTCTTATGAGTTCTCTGCTCGAACTGTTCACGGGAATCCTTATACTTGTGAGTAGCTCTTAAGATGGTAACTACTTCCTTCTTGGTTGGAAGTGGAACCGGTCCGCTCACCTGTGATCCGTTTTTCTTTACAGTCTCGATGATCTTCTTAGCAGAAGAGTCTACTAACTCGTGATCATAAGCCTTCAATGTGATTCTCATTACCTGACTTGCCATAAAAAAAGTCGCCTCCTTTTCGCACTTTCTGACTCAGTACGACAAGCGGTGACTGCACACTACTCCGGGTGTATCATAAGCTCTCATTCGCACGAAAGCACAATATACGTATGCCCGGTTGTTTCTACTTTTTGTAGATGTTATGGTACAGTGACTTGTCGCCAGTTTCCTAACTTGACATTCGCTCCACGGAAAACCTGCTATGTAAAGCAGCAACCTCACGCTTCTATGCTATCAATGTCACAGCAAGATTTAGTATACAGGACATTTCCATAATGTGCAAGACGTTTTTTGAAAATATTGTATTTTTTTTCGTACAATCTTCAAAAAACGTCTTTTTCTTTCCTTATTTTTTATTTGATACGTTTTTTCATCCATCCTAACAGGTCTGCATATACCTGTTCTCTGTCGGTCTCATTCAGTATCTCATGTCTGTCATTTTTGTAAAGTTTGCAGGACACATCTTTCATGCCTGCCTGAAGGAACTTCTGATATACTTTCTTTACTCCTTCGCCCAGATCTCCGACCGGATCATCTTCACCGGATACGATAAATACTGGAAGTTCTTTTGGTATCTTATCGATGTTCTTTTTCTGGTTATCAAAATATACTGCTTCAAAAAGTCCCATATATGCATTTAATGAGAATTTAAAGGTACATTTCGGATTGGAATAGTATGCCTTTACGATGTCGGTATCTTTCGTCAGCCAGCTCTTCGGTGCATTTTTTCCGGTTACGTCATATTTTTTATATGGCCCTAAGAATGTCAGGCTCTCTAAAAACGGACTGTAGTATCTCCAGCCATGGAATTTTGCCATTACTTTCGTAAGTGTCATCGCCAGCTTTGTTGTCGCATCTCCGATGCATCCGGTTCCCATGACAATCGCTCCGTCTAAACCTTTTCTGTATTTTGCAAGATATTTTCGCAGCATATAGGAGCCCATGCTGTGTCCTAACATAAAATATGGTTTTCCCGGATTTTCCTTTTGGATCGTGATACGCAGTGTATGCATATCTTTTACCAGGATATCGGAAGGATGTCCCTCTGCCATATATCCCCAGTCTTTTTTAGAACTTACGGATTCGCCATGTCCTAAGTGATCATGTGCCACTACCATAAAACCGTTCTCTGTCATAAACTCTGCAAATGGTATATAACGCTCTTTGTATTCTACCATTCCATGCGTTATCTGAAGAACCGCTTTATATTCTCCATTATCCGGCAGCCAGCGAACTGCATCGATCATTGTCTTTTTATCTGCTGATTTGTACTTAAAAGCTTCGCTCTTCATCTCCGTCACTCCTTTTTATTTCTTCTTACAATAATTTTATTGCAACTTGCAATTATATTTTCTGTTTTTTATTCTAACGCAGGATCCTAAAAATTGCAACAAAAAAGTGTACATTTTCTACTCCCTGTACACTTTTTATACTGACCCTATTTTTTTGTTTCATCCACCGGAATCAGCTTGCTCTCCGTACTGGTCTTTTCCTGTAGCCATAAAGCCTCTTCAAATCCCTGTGCAAGCTCCCACAATATTTCTTCCGGCACCTTCTCCATGTGCACAAATAATTTTGAGAATGAATTCTCATAAATCCACTTTGAATAGGAACTGTACTGCTCCTTTCCAAAATCCGTAACACGAATCACTATGTTCTTACGATTTCCCTCTACATAATACTTCTCTAACAGTTTCTTTCCCGACAGTTTATTTACAATTCGCGTAAAATTACTTGGCGTAATTCCCAAACGGCTTGCAATCATTGACATATTCTGATTCAACTGTTCGTTTTCTAACAGATACTCCAATACCTGCACCTGCTCAAAGGAAATCGGTATGTCCGTTCCGTACAGTGCTTCTTTCTTATAAACCGCTGCATATGTATTCGCATATCTTATAAACTTTTCTACAAAAGCACGGTTTTTTCCCATCCATTCCAGATACATCGGCATTTACCTCTCACTTTATATTTCACGTTTCTACTTTTTATCCTAATTTTTATTATAACAAATCAAATTTGTCTGCTCAAGTGCTTTTTCTATTTTACTTTTATATCATATGTGTGTAAAATAGGTACTGGACTATTTTGATTGTAGAGATATTGATTATATTATATAGGAAGGAACTCATTATGTGGATTGCTGATAATTGGAAAGAATATGAAGTTATTGACTGCTCTAATGGAGAAAAACTCGAACGCTGGGGAGATTACATTCTGGTTCGTCCGGACCCTCAGGTCATCTGGGATACCCCGAAAAACAGAAAAGAATGGCGGCAAAAAAATGGTCATTATCACCGCAGCAAAAAAGGCGGTGGGGAATGGGAGTTCTTTGACCTTCCTCAACAATGGGATTTACATTACAAAGACCTGACCTTTCATTTGAAGCCATTCAGCTTTAAACATACGGGTCTGTTCCCGGAACAGGCTGTAAACTGGGATTGGTTCTCTGGGAAAATCAAACATGCCAATCGTCCCGTGAAGGTTTTAAATCTCTTTGCTTATACAGGTGGTGCTACATTAGCTGCTGCGGCTGCCGGTGCAAGTGTGACTCATGTAGATGCTTCGAAAGGCATGGTTACATGGGCAAAAGAAAATGCTGTTGCCAGTGGTCTGAAAGATGCACCGATTCGCTGGCTTGTCGATGACTGCGTCAAGTTCGTGGAACGTGAAATCCGACGTGGCAATCACTATAACGCTATCATTATGGACCCTCCATCCTACGGAAGGGGACCAAAAGGTGAAATATGGAAAATTGAAGAAGCAATTCATCCGCTCGTAAAACTTTGTACGCAGATTCTTTCTGATGATCCGCTTTTCTTTTTAATTAATTCTTATACTACAGGACTTCAGCCTGCGGTACTTGCGTATCTCCTTGGTACGGAAATGAAAAGATTCCATGGAAAAGTTATGGCAGAGGAAATCGGTCTCCCGGTATCTTCTAATGGTCTTGTATTGCCGTGTGGTGCGAGTGGACGTTGGGAATCCCTATAAGGATTTCCTTCCGAAACTTTCGGATATTCCTGTAATCCCCTTTATAGAAAGAGGATTACAGGAAGAGAAGCATCTCTTTCTCACTTTTATGAAGGTATTCTCTTGCCTTTTCTTTGTCGCATCTGACAAGTGTCCCCTCTTTTGGCAGATCCAGTCTGTCCATCTTCGCGGTATCGATCACAGAACTCTTTTCACATCCCTGCAGGTCCATCCGGATCTGGATCGCTTTTTCCTGACTCAGAAATGCAGATGCAATATCCGTCTCATCTTCAATCAGGGATTTCAGTAATTCCAGACTGATTTCTATCAGTACCCATCTTCGTTCTCCCCGGATCTCTGCACAATGGCACAGGTATCTGTTTCCATCTTTGTCTTTGCAGAGAAAGAGGATTGGTTCATCTTCAAACTCATATAAAATATGATCTAAGTATAAGTTGCCTTTTTCAATAACATTCTCAAAATATAATTCACTCATCTTTCTTTACCTCTCTAAAAAAGTTCTGAGGCTCACTATCCTGATACACCCACCAGTCAACATGCGTATCTGTTCGTTCTTCCCTTTCGGAAGTCAACTGGCTGGGGCCACAGCTCCCTTCGGTCTGTCCCTTTGCAATGATTGCTTTCGGATGATGCCTCATAAACATATCCAGTGCATACTGTGCCTCGGAATAATCCATGTTACATGAAGTCGAATAAATCTCCGGCTTGTTCCATCTCAATTTCTTTTTCGGCGGGATCAGTCCCCTTTGGATCTCCTCATAGGTACTGATAAAACCTTCTCTGTCGATCGTTCCGCTCTTCATCACCCGGTAAACCGGCCGGCTCTCCTCCTTTGCTCCCTTTGGTAAAATCTCGGTTTCAAAATTACCCGGAAAACATTCCGGATATCTCTTTGTTCTTTCCATAAAAGTCCTCCTTTGCTATACGGCAGAATTTTATGAAAATATTGGTTCATGCATCTTTTATATGTCTCAAAAAATCCTGCTCTTGTTCACTTGAATAAAAGCATGAATTTTCTGAAATGATAAAAGAAATCGTGAAATGGCAATGCCATGAGAAAAAGAAAATATGCTTTGTAGACATGCTAACATAGGGGGACGCAAAGTCAATGTACAAAATACCTAAAAAAAATGTCTCCCAAACTTTGAAAAGTCTGGGAGACGGCAAATTCACACTATTTTACTTGTAAAAAATTTTGAGTAAAAATTAACTTTTTATTTTCCTAAAGCGTCTTTGCACGCTCTGCAATATTCCTCTGGAAATCTATGACATCATGGTCATATTCCTGATCCATCAGCGGGGATGTGATCATAAAATCGGCTGTTGCCCGGTTATTGGCGATCGGGATATCGTATACTTGTGCCACACGGAGTAATGCTTTTACATCCGGGTCATGCGGTGCCGCGGTAAGTGGGTCCGAAAAGAATATTACAAAATCAATTCTTCCCTCTACGATCTTTGCACCAATCTGCTGGTCACCGCCAAGAGGACCGCTATTGTAGCCCTTTACCGGAAGTCCGGTTCTATCCGTAATCATGCGGGCGGTTGTCCCTGTTCCGCATAAAAAGTGTTTACTTAAAAGTTTTTTGTGCTCATCACACCAACTGATCAGCTCTTCTTTTTTCGCATCATGTGCGATCAATGCAATGTTTTTCTGTTTTCCAATTGTTAACGTCAATAGGTTCCTGCTCATAATAAACCTCCTTTTTTCTCTTCTCTCTTCTTCTCTCACAGGTTTATTATAACACGGAAAATCAAAAAGTATATCCTTTCTTTACCATTTTACAATAATTTTACTTTTCGATATTGCGGATGAGATTTACCATTTCGATGGCACCTAAAGCACAGTCATAACCTTTGTTTCCTGCTTTTGTTCCGGCACGTTCGATTGCCTGCTCGATATTTTCCGTTGTGATCACGCCGAACATAACCGGGATATCGGAATTTAAGGACACGTTTGCAATTCCTTTCGATACTTCGCTGCATACATAATCATAGTGTGTTGTTGAACCACGGATAACTGCTCCTAATGCAATGACTGCATCGTATTTTCCACTCTTTGCCATCTTTGACGCGATCAGCGGGATTTCAAATGCTCCCGGCACCCACGCAAGGTCGATGTCCTCTTCTTTTACATCGTGTCTGACAAGTGCATCCTGTGCTCCTGCCACTAATTTGCTTACGATGAATTCGTTGAATCTGGCGGCTACGATTCCTACTTTCATTCCCTCTGATACTACTTTTCCTTCAAATACGTTCATAATGAAATCTCCTTTTTATTTTTATGTTTTATTTGTAATCTAAAATATGTCCCATCTTGTTTTTCTTGGTGATCAGATAAAATTTGTCATACGGTGTCAATGCGATCTGAATCGGCACCCGCTCCTTGATCTCCAGTCCAAAATCTTCCAGTCCTTCGATTTTTAACGGATTGTTGGTTAACAGTCTTAAGGATTTCGCTCCTAAATCCCGTAAGATCTGTGCGCCTATGTAGTATTCTCTCTCATCATCATCAAAACCGAGCGCCAGATTTGCCTCTACGGTGTCCATTCCTTTTTCCTGAAGTTCATAGGCTTTTAATTTATTGATCAGTCCGATACCTCGTCCTTCCTGACGAAGATAGAGTAAAATTCCCCGTCCTTCTCTCTCGATCGCTTCCATGGCTTTTGCAAACTGCTCTCCGCAGTCACAGCGCTCGGAGCCAAATACATCTCCGGTCAGACATTCCGAATGCACACGACACAGCACATCTTTTCCATCTCCGATATCGCCTTTGACCAGTGCCACATGATGTTCCCCGTTTAATTTGTTGATGTATCCGTATGCGCGGAAGTTTCCATATTTGGTTGGCATTTTAACTGCTGCCACCTGCTCTACCAGTTTGTCGTGAACTTTCCGGTATTCCTGCAAAGCACGGATGGTAATAAATTTCAGATTATATTTTTGTGCCATCTCCTTTAATTCCGGCGTTCTCATCATCGTTCCATCGTCACGCATGATCTCGCAGCAAAGTCCGCACTCCTTTAATCCTGCTAACTTCATTAAGTCCACCGTTGCCTCTGTGTGGCCGTTTCTTTCTAAGACTCCGTTTGGTTTTGCCAATAATGGAAACATATGTCCCGGTCTGCGGAAGTCCTCCGGCTTCGCATCCTCATCCACACATTTCATTGCTGTGATCGAACGCTCCGCTGCTGAAATTCCGGTGGTGGTATCGACATGGTCAATGGATACGGTAAACGCCGTCTCATGGTTATCGGTGTTGTTGCTGACCATCTGCGGTATCTGCAATTTTTTTATGATTTCTTCTCCCATCGGCATACAGATCAGACCTTTGGCATGCGTTGCCATAAAATTGACGTTTTCCGTTGTGGCAAACTCTGCCGCACAGATTAAATCGCCCTCATTTTCGCGGTCTTCATCATCTGTTACCAGAATCAGCTTTCCTTTCTTTAAGTCCTCCAGTGCTTCTTCTACTGTGTTAAATTGAAACATAATTTTTGCTCCTTTCTAAAAACCTGCCTGTAATAAAAATTCTTTCGTCAGCCGGCTCTGTTTTTCTTCTTTTTTGTCATACTGCATCAACTGTTCTACATATTTTCCAATGATGTCATTTTCCAGATTGACCACATCCCCCGCTTTCTTCTGTGATAAGATTGTCTCTTTTGCCGTATGCGGTATCATGGATATGGAAAAATCTTTGTCACTCCGTTTTGCGACGGTCAGGCTGATACCATCAATCGCTATGGAGCCTTTTTCTACAATGTATTTCATCAGGGAGTCTTCTGCCATGATCGTATACCAGATGGCATTATCATCTCTTCTGACCTGTGTAATCGTTCCGGTTCCGTCGATATGTCCCGACACGATATGACCTCCAAACCGCCCGTTTGCTGCCATTGCCCGCTCTAAGTTCACACTGCTGCCGACACTCAGGCTTCCGAGTGAGCTTCGTTGCAGAGTTTCGTTCATCACATCTGCGGTGTAGGTATTTTTTTCAAAGGATGTGACGGTCAGGCAGACTCCGTTGACGGCAATGCTGTCTCCGATATGAACATCCTCTAATACTTTATCTGCCTGTATCGTCAGCACTGCGGATTTTGCTCCCTTTTGGATCCCTGCGATTTTTCCGATTTCTTCTACGATTCCCGTGAACAAGTTCCCACCTCCCATTCCATCAGTATGTCTTGTTCTATCTGTGTGATTTTCGGATTTTTTAAGAAAAATGCCTGCCCCGGCTCTTCTACGCCTATTCCGCCAACCGGTGTCTTTGCCAGTTCTCCTCCGAATATCTTTGGTGCGATATAGGTTTCTACTTTGGATATGATCCCTGCCTGTAGTGCCGAATAGTTCAGGCTGCTCCCGCCCTCTAACAGGATGCTGTCGATGCCTTTTCCTCCAAGCAGCTTCATCAGTTCTTTCAGATTCACTCCTGTTTTGCTTCTTCCGATATGGATCACTTCGCATCCCGCCTGCTGTAACTTTTCTATCTTTTCTTCTATAATTAAATCCTGTTTTGATTTTTCTTTGCCTTCTTTTGAAATCGTGCAGGCTATGATGGTCGGTACTTCTTTCGCCGTCTTTACAATATTAGAATCCAACGGAATCCTAAGACTGCTGTCGCATATGATCCTGACCGGATTTTTTGCATTTTCTAAGCGACAGGTCAGCATCGGGTCATCTGCTAACACGGTTCCGATCCCCACCATGATCCCGCTGTAAATTTTTCGGCTGTACTGCACACGTTTTCTCGCTGCTTCTCCGGTAATCCATTTTGAGGCTCCGGTTCTTGTCGCAATTTTTCCATCTGCCGTCATCGCATATTTTAAAACGACGTAAGGTTCTTTTTTTTCTATGTAATGAAAAAATACCGGGTTGAGTGCATCACACTCTTCTTTTAAGACTTCCGTAACCACTTCTATTCCCGCGTCCTTCAACTGTTTGATACCGCCGCCATTGACTTTGGGATTCGGGTCATAGGAACCGATATAGACTTTTTTGATTCCTTTTTCTATGATAATCTGTGTGCAAGGCGGTGTCTTTCCGTAGTGGCAGCACGGCTCTAACGTAACATAAAGGGATGTTCCCGCTAAGTCTTCTTTGCAGTTTAAAATGGCGTTTCTCTCTGCATGAAATTCTCCGTATTTGTGGTGATAGTCTTTGCCGACGATTTTTCCGTCTTTCACAAGTACGGCGCCGACAAGTGGGTTGGGGCTGGTGAAGCCTGAGCCTTTTTTTGCCTCTTCGATGGCGATTTGCATATATTCTTCCGGGGTCATTTTCATTACCTCCTAGGTCAATTTTTAGTATGTGTGAAATGTATGTGGGCTGGTTTCTTTGATCTTTTTTATACAAATTTTTGTATGAAAAAGTATCAAAAAAACCCCTGAACTGATCTATCGTTCAGGGGGTGCTCACTGTTTGGTTCTACACTTTTTTATTCATTTCTTTTCTGTGAAATATAATAAGCTCTGAAATGAATATCATTTCAGAGCTTTACTGTGCATCACAAGTGTACTGCCTACGCAGCTTTTGCATCTTCTTTCATCCAGACTATACTGTCGGCTTCGGAGTTACACCGAATCATACCTCTCGGTTCGCGGGCTTTACCGCCGGTCGGAAATTTCATCCTGCCCTGAAGATTCTTATTTAACTGTAAGTTAGTGTAGCACTATGTGTAACACTTGTCAATGCTGTTTTTATGATTCCACGGCTACCTCTGCCGAGATCATATTTTTTCCTTTTTTTGTCTTATAAACAAACACTGCTAAGGATAACAGATTAAACACTACGATCATTCCGATAAATACTGCCATTTCCCCGGAGATATCCTGACCTGTGGAAATGGTGGAACGGAAAGCCTTTACGCTATAGGTAAACGGCATACGCTCATGGATCTTATGATAGAAATCCGAGGATAATTCCAACGGATAAGTTCCGGCAGAACCGCCTAACTGCAATACCATGAAGATCAGCATCAGGTAACTTCCGACTTTGTCGAAACAGATGTTAAAGAAGTACATTACGGACATGAATGCCATGGAGGCAACCATTGCCACTAAAATCGTTCTTCCTAAGTATTCCGGCTGGAATCCTAAGATCAGCTTGAGCATGAGTACCATGACTACCGCCTGAACGGATGCAATGATCAGATATACGGATGCTTTGCTGAACCACCAGCGGATACCGTGTTTGACTTCGCCTGCCGGCTTCATCAGCGGGTACATAACGCAGAATGCGATACATGCCACCCAGAGACCTACACCCATCATGTAAGCTGCCATTGCACTTCCGTTGTTGTCAATGCGGGAGTAGGTGCTTCCCTTTGTCTCAACCGGAGCCGCAAACATTTCAACGGTATCTTCGTCCGTATTGGTCGCTTTTACTTCATCTCCGGCATCGTTCAGACTATCTGCAAGTGTAACACTTCCGTCTTTTAACTTAGAAAGCCCTTCCTGCATACTTGCGGTTCCATCATAGAGTCTGTTGCTTCCGTCTTTTAATGCCGCTGCTCCGCTCGTGAGTTTTCCCGCACCTTCGTTCAACGCTGCACTGTTCGCTGTCAACTGCTCTGCTCCACCTGCAAGCTGGGATACACCATCTGTATATGCTTTCACGCCTGCTTTTAAGCCTTTTTCACCATTGATCCCGGTATCTAACTGTCCGAGTCCGGTATTCACTGCACCCATTGCCTGGATGAGTCCCATCTGGTCTGCCGTTTCTCCGGTCTTATCCAATGCGGACTGCACTCCCTGTAAACCGGATGTCAGCTTTTCAATCGTTGTACTACTGTTCGGTAATACCACATCAGAATTTTCTGCCAGTGTGCTGACATTGCTCTTTAACGTATCTACTTTTTGTGTAACTTCCGATAAATTGCTGTTCTTTAAGGAATCTGCCAGACCGGATGTTGTCGTTGCGATCGCGCTGACATCTCCTCCGACCGCCTGTGCGGACTGCATCAGCGGTAACAACATTGCATTTACTTCATCCTCTGTTTTTCCGGATGCCAATAACTGCATTTTTAACGTTCCAATGGCTGTCTGCAGCTCACCCATATGTGTCTGGGAATTCAAAAGGCTTCCCTGTATGGAAGTAAGACCGCCTGTTACTGCACTCACTGTCGTATTCAACTGACCTTCTACATCCATTTTCTGAAGTTCGGTATTTAATGTCTGAATTCCTTTGTTGATGCTTGTAAGACCGCCCCGCAATGCTTCCATGTTTTTCATGTTTTCTTTGGAAAGGCTCTTTGCAAGCTCATCAGACATTGTATTCATACCGGCTAAAATTGCTCCGCTTCCGCTCTTTAAAGAGGTAACTCCTTCAGAAACGCTTGTGACACCCCCGTTCAAATCTGAACTCTTGCCATTTAACGTATCTGCTCCGGCTTTCAGTGTTCCAACACCCTGTGTATACGCACTGATGCCTGTCTGGAGACCGGTGCTTCCATCTTCTAAAGCAACTGTTCCGTCCTTTAAGGTTTCGATACCATCCTGAAGCTGTCCGTTTCCGTCTAACAGCTGGTCTGTACCGTCTGTGATCTGTAATGCTCCATCTGCCGCTTCTACAAAACCATCTCCGATGGTTCCTAACTGTTCAAATACAGTTTCCGTATACTGCGTTGTGATCTTTTCACGAATGTTTGTCTGAATCTTGCTTACCGCTGTCTCACTCATTTTGGATGCGATGTAGTTCTGTCCCGGATTGGTTTCATAGTACAGCATCATCTTTTTTGCATTCTTCTCTGTCAGAGTCGTTGCATTTTTTGAGAAATCCTTTGGTATGGTCAGCACCATGTAATAGGTACCGTTCGCAAGCCCTGCCGCTGCCGTATCTGCATCTACAAAGTTAAAATCCAAAGAGTTGTTTTCTTTCAGATTTTTGACCAGGTCTTCTCCAACACTCAGTTCTTTGTCTTTGTAAGTTACCGGTACGTCCTTATTTACAACTGCAACCGGAAGATGTTCCACCCTTCCATACGGGTCCCACATGGCTCCCACAAAAATTGCCGTGTAAATTGTCGGTATCAGGATGATCGCGATCATGACCACGATCATAAATTTGTTTTGAAATAGCTTCTTCCATTCGTTTTTGAGCATTCATTTTCCTCCTTATTATTGTGAAAAATATAACTGCGACTGCTATATTTCCTACAACGTTATGGTAGCATGGAGAAATAAATTTCCAAACGAAAACTCCTAAACAGAATTTATAACATTTCTAAACAAAACCTAAATTTTCTTGATTTATTCTTAAGATTTCTACCGATTCAGGCGGTATCCCGCACCCCAGACCGTTTCAATGATCTTTGGATTCTTGCTGTCCTCTTCGATTTTTTCACGGATCCGGTTAATATGTACGGTCACGGTCACGCTATCCCCGACATAATCATAGCCCCAGATTTTTTCAAACAATTCCTCTTTTGAAAAAACGATATTCGGATTCATCGCAAGGAACTTCAACAGTTCAAACTCACGATTCGGGAAGCGGATCTCTTCGCCGTCCCGAAATACTTTCCAGCTTCTCGTATGTATCTCGATCCCATCAATTTTGATAACATCTTTTTCCCGTCCTTCGGTGCCGTTTTGCGGCTCACCGTTCTTAGTCAGTCTTTCGTAACGGTTTAAGTGGGATTTTACTCTTGCTACCAGTTCTGCCGGATCAAACGGTTTCGATATGTAATCATCGGCTCCAAGTCCCAGACCCAGCACCTTGTCTATGGATTCGGTGCGTGCCGTTACCATTAAGATCGGAACATCCACTTTGTCGCGGATCTCTCTGCAGATATCATAGCCGTTTTTGCCCGGAAGCATGAGATCCAATAAGATCAGATCAAACTCTCCCGTCAGTGCCAGTTCCACCGCCTGCTCACCATCACTCTCGATCCTTGTCTGAAATCCGTTGATCTCCAGATAGTCCTGCTCTAACATTGCAATTTCTTCTTCGTCTTCTACTATTAATATTTTTTCTCTCATATCTGCTCCTGTTCTTCTCCCACTCTCGGAAGTATGATCGTAATACAGAACCCGCCATGGTTTGAAGCACTGATACTTCCGCCCTGTTGTTCTATAATGCGTTTTGCTATGTACAGTCCGAGTCCGTCTCCGTCAATCCTGCTGTTTCTTGTCTCATCTCCACGATAGAACTGTTCAAATAAATGCGGCAGTTTTTCCTCCGGTACTCCTTCTCCGTCATCCGTGATCTTTAAAATGACCGACTCTTTATTCGGGATCAGGTTCATGCGGATCAATACCTGTTCCCTGCAGCGGTATTTCATGCTGTTTTCCATGATGTTGCGGAGGACGCGTTTGGTCTGCTCATGGTCGATGCAGGTGATCACTTTTTCCTCCGGTACAAAAAATATGACATTCACATCTTTTTCTCTCAGGTATTGTTCATTATCATCCAGCATCTCCTGTAAAAATGCTCCAAAATCGGTCGCCACCGGCTCCATCGGCATATTTCCGGTCTCTACCTTTGAAAAATCCGAAAGTTTTCGTAGCAGCACATCCATGGCACATGCCTTCTGATAGGCAATGTCTAAATACTGCTCCTGCTTCTGTGGTGTATTGGCAACTCCGTCTTTGACTCCTTTGATATAACCTTTAATCGAGGTCAGCGGTGTCCGAAGGTCGTGAGACATTCCGGCGATCATCTCTGTCTTTGCCTTATCATATTCTTCTGCCCGGTCCACGCCCGCCGCCAGACTGTCCTGCATGGTATTAAAGGAATGGCAGAGTTTTTCAAACTCTTCCTCTCCTTCATATTCCACATGTTCTTCAAAGTTTCCATCCTCGACACGGTTTGCCGCATCGATCAGCTTTTCGATCGGCTCCATGATCCTGTTTTCTAACTTCCGGCTGAAATATCTGCTGATCCCCACAATGATCGCAATCGCCAGAACACCGATCGCCGTAAAGATAGGTATCAGCCACCGATATGTCTCCCTGTTCGGATTGATCTGTCTGGTGTTCTCATCATTGCGGAGCGCTACCACCTGATAGGTTCCGGTCTCTGTCTCATAACTTTTAAAGATCATCGTTGCCGTCCGCCAGACAAATACATCTGCCGGCTCATTGATGGTAACATAGGAATCTAAATACTGCATCTCCCGAAGCTGTTTTGTAGAAAAATCCGTACTGACTCTTTGCCTGTCTTTTGCGATATAAAAGTTGTGACCATAGCTCCGGATCTTTTTTCCGAGTGTTCCGATCTCATCCTCCGAAAATTGATATTCATCCAAAAAATCTACCAGTTCTACGGAATGATCCTGTAATTTTACATAGTTGATCGCCTGCTCTAAATAGGTTTTTTCAAAAATCTCTATAATAAATACACCGATCACCAACAGCGATAACAGCGCAAACAGCAAAATCCTTGTATTGGTTCTCGATAGTCTTTTTCTGATCGTCATTTTTATTCCCTCATTTTATCACAATTTTTCTATATTTTATAACACATTCCTAAACTGCGATAGGGGAATTTCTAAATATTTTCTAAACAAACATTTTACTTACGTTCACACTTCCCATCTGCGGGTCCTGAAACAGTCCGATCTTTGGCGGTTGTACCGTGAACACCAGAAATAGGATAAAGGTCAGCACAAAGACTGCCGTTCCCACTCCTGCATTGCAGTATTTTTTCTCTTTTTCTATACTGTGTTTAGAAAGCCATGTATACAATGCCACTGCGGTGTAAAACAAGAGAATATCTATCCATGCCACATCTTTCCCCCAAACGCCGGTATAGGTATAAAATCCTACGACGATCCACGCCATACCCGCTAAGACGGCTTTTGCTTTTTGCGTCAATAGGCACGGATAATCTTTGCCAATCACTGCCTCCTGGATCAGTGTAAATAAAAGTGCCGGCATAAAGAGCAGCTTTAAATGTTCCCATGTACTCTCACTGACCGGCGCGATAATACCCACCGCCGGATTCTGTCCGCTCCAGTCATAGACAAAATGAAGCAGCGTTCCCACGATGGCGATAAATATAAATTCTGCGATTTCCCATTTTTTAATTTGTGTACAATTTCTCTGCATATACAATACCTCCAGGCTTTAGTATATGCAGAAATTTTATTTTGTTTCCTGTTTCCCTTCTGTCAAATTGCAATCTTATATTTTTTTGTATTACTTCTGACGTAAAATTCGGATCGAATTCAAAATACATAAGAATGCAACACCTGTATCGGCGAATACTGCTAACCACATATTGGTATAGATTCCTGTCAGTCCTAAGATCATAACGATTACTTTGATTCCAATCGCAAAGATCACGTTTTGCATTGCTACCGCTCCGGTCTTATTTGCAAGTGCGATCGCCTGCGGGATTGCATCCATGTTCGAATTCATAAATACAACGTCTGCTGCCTCAATCGCTGCATCTGCTCCACTTCCCATCGCTGCTCCGACATCTGCTCCTGCAAGTACCGGTGCATCGTTGATGCCATCACCGACAAACATCACGCTTCCGTCTTTTTCACGGATTTTTTGAAGCTCGGAAAGTTTATCTTCCGGAAGCAGTCTTGCATGAACTTCTTCCACACCTGCTAATGCTGCAATTTCCTCTGCACTTTCTAATGCATCTCCGGTTAACATAACTGTCTTTAAATTCTGTCCCTTGATACGCGCGATCGCCTTTGGTGCTTCTTCTTTTAAAGTATCGGAAACGATGATGCATCCTGCGTAATTTTTATCTACGGCTAAAAGTACTTCAGAAGCGCTTCCTTCTTTTTGATAGGAACTTAAATCCACATCAAATGCCTGCATCAGCTTCACATTTCCACATAAAAGCTGTCTGCCGTTCTGGATGGCACGGATTCCTTTACCGGAAATTTCTTCAATCTCACTTGGTTTTTCGATCGAAAGATTTTTATTTTTTGCTGCTGTTACAATGCTGACTGCGATCGGATGTGTCGATGCACTTTCACAGGCTGCCGCCATGGATAACACTGCTTCTTCTGACCACTCATCCTGTGTCAGTACCTTCTGTACATCGAAGTTTCCTTTGGTAATAGTTCCCGTCTTATCCATAACAACTGCTTTTACATTTTTCAATGCCTCAATGGCAACTCCGCCTTTAAAAAGGATTCCACGTTTAGAACCTGCTCCGATCCCGCAGAAAAATGCAAGCGGAACACTCAGTACCACTGCACATGGGCAGCTCATTACCAGAAAACTCAATGCTGTGTAGATCCAAGGATAAAATTCCTGACCTGTGATCAACGGAATGGCGATCGCCGTAAACAATGCCAGCGCAACTACGATCGGTGTATAGACTCTTGCGAATCTTGTAATAAAATGGTCAATCTTCGGTTTGCCTGCTGCTGCATTTTCTACCGAATTTAAGATCCTGCTGACCATGGATTCTTCTAACGGTTTTTCTACGCGGATGCGTAACAGTCCCGAAATATTGACACACCCGGAAACTGCCTCAGAACCCTCTCGGACTGCTACCGGCACCGGCTCGCCTGTAACTGCGGAAGTATCAATACGGCTCTCGCCTTCAATGACAACTCCATCTAACGGAATACGGTCGCCCGGACGTACCTGTACGATATCTCCTGCTTTTGCCTCTTCCGCAGGGATTTCAGTGATCTGACCGTCTTTTTCTAAAAGGACTACTTCCGGTCTTAAATCCACTGCCTCCATGATCTGACTTCGGCTCTTTTCAACTGCCACATCTTCAAAAAATTCTCCGATTCTAAAGAACAGCATAACGCCGACTGCTTCCGGATATTTATGGATTGCAAATGATCCGAGTGTTGCAATACTCATCAGAAAATTCTCGTCAAACATCTGGCCTTTTAAAATATTTTTACCGGCACTTAAAAGAACCTCTCCACCTAAGATCAGGTAGGATACTGCAAATGCCAAAAAGAATGGAAAACTGTAATCCTCGTAACCCATCACTTCATTTACCAGCACCGTACCTAAGAATAATACGGCTCCTGCGATAATGGTATACAGTTCTTTTTTCTGCTCCGCTTTTCTCTCCCGCTTCTGTGCGGTATTCTGACGCTGCTCTTTTTTCTCTACAACCTGTACTCCGACCTCAATGCCTGCACAGATTTCCTGTATCTCATTTAATAAGGCATCCGGATTCTTTGCACTGACACGAAGCTGTTTTGTTGCAAACGTAATGGTCGCATCGGATACCTCCTCTAACTGGTTAATCCGGCTCTCCATCTTTGCGGCACAGTTGGCACAACCCAGATTTTCAATTGTATAAACCTTCGTCTTGTGGTCTGCCGGAATATTCTCTGCAACGTGGTGATGCTCATGGTGGTCGTATTCGTGATGCTCATGTCCACAGCAGCAATCGTCATCGTGATGATGTTCATGCTCATGTCCACAGCAACAGCCATCATCGTGATGATGTTCATGTTCATGTAATTCTTTATTCATAAAATCGACTCCTCTCTTCTTATTGTTAATCATTTTATTATCTGTTCATTTGAACATCTATTCATATGTTTATCCTTATAATATTCTTATTATTTCCATTTGTCAACTACTTCTATTAAATTTCGCTCAAAATAAATGAGAGCTTTTCTCAATAAGTTTCCGATGGCAAATACGGTTCTATAACCGCCTATTCACAGCTCCCACAAAGGAATATGAAAAGTTTCTTTTTGTGCAAGGGAAATGAAACTCAGGAAATCGTGGAGTCCATCGGCGAACACGATTTCCGGTTTCAGAGGTTCATTGGAATGTTCTGCACAAGGAAACTGGGAATATTCCTTTGTGTGAGCGTCTGACTGGTCGGTTAGGATACAACATTTGTCATCTGAACTTTATAATCAATAATTAACTCTCATTCATCACTCCATCAATCAGCCCCATTCCACAATCTACATCTAAAATATCTTTCGATACGGTTTCCTCTTTTTTGCTGCTGTCCTGATGCTCCTGTGGCATACCTTCTTCTAATAATTCTTTCGGAAGGTAGGTGCATAGCATTTTTTCAAGATGCGTACTGTCAATCGGTTTTGCTAAAAAATCCGTAAATCCCTCTTCTAAATATTCCTCTCTTGCCCCGGTTACTGCATTTGCAGTCAGAATAATCACCGGCATATCTTTACACGGAATATCTCCCATACTCCGCATCCGATGCAGGGTTTCATCTTCATATTCCCGCAGAATCATCTCATCCATACCGATAATGGCATTGATTGGGGTTCGTATCTCATTGGACATACTTGCTAAAAAATCTGATTTTGCCTGATTTGCCTGCTCGGCTTTTGCCTTTGCCTCTTTCAGTTCTTCCGCCATCTGGATATCCGGGCTTTCATGGATCAAATAAATCGAAAACATAATCAGAAAAATACCAAAACCACTAATCAGACTGACCGGATAAAAAAGCTGATAGACTGAAACTGCAATCTCTACCGCCATTGGTATCAGAATGAGAATACGCTTCTTCTGGCTCAGTTTCGAGCGGTAGCGTATCACATAAATAACTGTCAGTACCAGACAAAAATATCGTGGCACACCCGATTGACAACCGATGAAACTTCCTCTAAATGATTCACAGTATAAACGGTCACGATGTCAAAGGTCAGGTTTACGATTCCCATAATCAGCATACTGCTGAACAGCTTGTGATTAATATCATTTTTTCTTTTTGCACTAAAATACAGACAGGCGATAAATACTGTCAGTATTAATAGCGCTGTCTGCATTTTTATCATACGTTACCCCCGCTCTGAAAATAATTCTCAATGCGTTCTATTAACTTCTTTCCATCAATCGGTTTTAAAATGTAGCCCTCCGGCTCTAACTCCTCCTTCACATTACTAATCAGGACTTATTCCCCTCTTCCATGCGATGCATAATGTGCTTTAATGCCTCTTCAAAAATGTCTACTACATGCTGATCATCCAGAGAATAGTATACATTCTTTCCCTCTCTTCGGGATTTCACCTGTCCTTCGAGCTTTAACAGTTTTAACTGATGGGACACCAGAGATTGGGAAATGCCAAGCGCCGCTGCAATGTCATTCACACACATCTCCCGCTTGGATAAGGCGAAAATCATCCGCACCCGGTTCTCCTCGCTGACCGACTTAAAAAAGGATGCCAGCTTCGTCACATATTCATCCGGTATCATCTCATTTTTTACGCATGTCACGGCTTCTTCATTATAATTTAATTGGGAATCTTCTGCTTTTTTCACGAATCACACCTCTTCATTTTAGTATAAAGGAATTGTTCTTCTTTTGTCAATCAATAACGCCATTTCGTTTTCCTTTAACAATTTCCCAATATAATATTTATTAATTTTTTATTTAACATTAATGTTCGGTTCCACGGATTCAGTATGATACCACTAATCTCCTCTACTTCTAAAGCAGAAGTAAACAGATGTCCCATATCGGTTAAAAAGGTGGACATGACTCCTTCACTTCCTTTTATCTCTTCTTCAAATCCGGTAAATGCCACCCACCAGTTCGCTCCGTCATCTGTCTGAACCGCCTGCACCTGCATCCCCTGATCTCCAACCGGAGGTTCTACTGCTATGATGACCTGTCCATTTTCATTCATACGTCTGCGTATGCACGTCAGTGTATGTGCTAACATTTCCTGAGACGGCTCCTGTTGAAGTGCTGCGATTGCCTCTTCTATCTGTTCGTTGCCACGCAGACCCTCGTCTACGTTCAACTCCTCTTTATGATTCATATCTTTCCTGTCCTCCAATTCATATCCTCCATATCCGCAAAGGGAATCACCTCAGCCGACGGCACTTGGTGTTCCCCGATAAATTTTTCCATCCAGACCATATGATACCATGTTTCAAACTTGTAACCACATTGATGAAATGTTCCTACCATCTGATACCCTAAATGCTCATGAAATTGCACACTGTTTTTTGTCAGGTGTTCATCCTCATTTTCGGGATAAGCTATGCAGGCATTCATATTCAATATATTTTGAGCCTTTGAAATTTCTTCAAGTGCCTGATACAGCAGCTTGCCAATTCCTCTTTGCTTTTTGTCCTCTTTTACATAAATCGTGGTTTCCACTGCCCAGTCATACGCTGCACGTTCCTTGAACGGTCCCGTATAGGCATACCCTAAAATCTCACCTGCTTCTTCTGCAACCAGATATGGATATTTCTTTAAGGTATGTTGTATCCTTCCACGAAATTCCTCTAATGCAGGGACTTCATATTCAAATGTAATTGCCGTTTTTTCTATATAAGGTGCATAGATTTGTAAAATCTGCTGTGCATCCTCCACCGTGGCAACACGAATGTTGATCTCGTTATGTTCTCTCTCCATTGATTAGTACCTCACATTTTGATTCTATCCGGCATATCAGAACATGTGCTAGAACTCTAATTCCATTCCGACATAGAACTGACCTGCCATGTCCCCAAGCTCTTCTCTTAAAATTCTATAACCTCTTTCCTTCGAGCAATGTCCGGTGTAAATACACTGAATTCCTGTTTCTTTTATTAATTTTGCGAGCTCCCGGATTGCCGCTTCCGGATGCCTGAAGATGTGAAAACCTCCAATTAATGCAGTAATTTTTTGTTCCGGAAATGCAGCTTTTACCTCATTAATGATATTCACAACACCTCCGTGGGAACAACTGTTGAAGATGACTAAACCGCTGTCCGTATCCAGTACCAGACTCTGCTCATGGCAAAAATTATCCGGTTTCCAGCCCAGCTTTGTCTTTTGGTACATCATCTCTTTTTTCCCGATCTGTTCTAAATGCGGCGTGGAATGTGACACCAGATAAATTCCCTCTGCAATCGGACAAATCCCGGAAACATATTTGATTCTATCCTGATATCTTTTCGTAATCCCCTTCGGAATCCCAATATATTTTCTGACAAAGCCTTTCTTAAAATAGCAGTTTTCGCCGCATCCTTCCTGCAAATAAAACGGTGCCTTCTCATTGATTTCAAAGAATTTTTCCATCCCATTGGCATGGTCATAATGTGCATGCGATAATACCGCAAAATCCACATCTTTTAAATCTATATTTAATTTTTCCGCATTGTCTGCAAACAGGTTAGATGCCCCGGTATCTAACAGCAGCTTCTTTCCGTTCTGCTCTATGTAGGCACAAAATCCCCACTCGCCGGGAATCCCTGCGTGTTCAATATTGTCTACGACAATGGTTACTTTCATGGAGATGCTCCTTTCACGTTCTTCTCACTCCTATTCATTATATCTTAATGTTTTATATTTGTATATTATCTCATTCGAGATTTTTCGTTTCTCCAATGCAATAATTTTATATTGACTACCATGTACTGATAGTACATAATATTACAATATATCATATTAATTAAAGGGGGAGATTTTATATTACCGACATCTAAGATAAACGCAAATGGAGTAGAAATAGGCGTAATTGGAAATACAATAGATGAAAACGCATATATCTGTCTAACGGATATAGCCAAGTATAAAAATTCGACATCTCCTGCAGATGTTGTTAAAAATTGGCTGAGACTAAGGAGCACCATTGAATTTCTAGGGCTATGGGAGCAGATACATAATTCTAATTTTAAAGTGGTCGAATTCGACCACTTTAAAAATGAATCAGGTTCTAACGCATTTACTATGTCTCCACAACAATGGATAAAAACCACAAATGCCATTGGTATAATTTCAAAATCAGGAAGATATGGAGGCGGAACATATGCTCACACTGATATAGCTTTTGAATTTGCCTCTTGGATTTCACCGGAATTCAAATTATACATCATTAAAGATTATCAGCGTTTAAAGAAAGATGAATCTGAGAGAAAAGCTATTGGATGGGATGAAAAACGAGCTTTATCAAAAATTAATTATCATATCCACACTGATGCGGTACAAAAGTATTTGATTACAGACAGTCTGACCGAACAGGAAAAAGGCTATAAATTTGCAAACGAAGCAGATATGATTAATGTTGCTTTGTTTGGAAAAAAAGCATGGGAATGGAGAAGCGAACATCCCGACGAAGCAAAAAGAGGTGAAAATATTAGAGATTATGCATCAGCAGAAGAATTAATTATTCTTATCAATCTTGAAAGCCAGAACGCAGAATTGATAAAGGACGGTTTATTACAAGAAGAACGTTTTCAGAAATTAAGAAATATTGCACATTCACAAATGAATATACTATTAAAAAATAAGGCAAAAGAAAAATTAAAAGATGTAAATCCAAATTTAATGCTAGGCGATAAAGCAAATAAAAATTAATCCTCTCTTTGAACGGAAAGAGTCCATATCAACCGATATGGACTCTTGTTCCTACATCTTCTATGTTCTTAGTTTATCACTAACTAACCAGACTTCCCAGCACTCCATAAGATACAATATCCATAATGATCGCTGCTAAAATGATTCCGATCAAAATCGCAAGAGATGCTTTTTTAATATCGAACTCTAATAAAGAAGCGATCAGAGAACCGGTCCATGCACCGGTACCCGGAAGCGGGATTCCAACAAACAGCAACAGGAAGATAAACTCTCCTTTCTCCACGCCGCTCGATTTCTTTGCGGCTCTGTCCTCTAACTTGTATACCAGATTTTTCAAAATGTTGTGTTTTTTCATAAATTCAAAAATTTTCTTAATAAACAACAAAATGAATGGAATCGGAATAATATTTCCAATGATACAGATAATGTTTGCCTGCACCAACGGCACCTTCAGCAAAGATGCAATGATCAGTCCGCCTCGTAATTCGATCAACGGGAGCATGGATACCAGAAAAATAAAGACTTCTTTTGGCATAAAGCTTCCTAAGGAATTCTGATACCAGATAACTAAACTTTCCATTATAACCTCCAATTTACTTTAAATGTTAAAATGCTATTTCCTTCCAAATTTTCTTTCGCTCATTATAGCATACTTCTTCTCCTACGGCATTGAAAATTTTTCTTGCATAGGAAAAAAGACACAATCTTTACACTATTTCTGATTCGCCGGCTCCATATTGATGGATTTTCCTTTGATCTTCGCATTTTTCATCGCTTCTAAGACTTCTCTTCCGTATTCCTTCGGCACTTCCACGAATGTATACTTATCATACATATCGATCGCACCTACCAGACTTCCCGGCATTCCGGTCTCACCTGCAACCGCACCTAAGATGTCACCCGGCTTTACGCGCTGTTTTTTTCCGATATTGATAAAGAGTCTGACCATGCCCTCTTCTGCACCGGTATTCTCAAAATCATAGTCACTGCTGCCTGTAACATTTCCTTCCTGTGTTCCAAGAGCATCTAATAAAAATGCTGCTGCAATGTCCATTGCGGTCAGGTCATCGGATTCATTGATCGCCTGCTCAATGAAATTGATCGTCTTGCTTAAATCTTCTTCCTCGATGATATTTCCAATCCGCTCCATGATCTTTTCTGCCTTGATCATCGCAACATCCTGACTGGACGGGATCGGCTGCGCTAAAATCTTTGTCTTGCAATAACGCTGGATATCCTTGAGTTTGTAGACTTCCTTTCCTTTTACAAATGTAAACGCCCGTCCGGTTCTTCCGGCACGTCCGGTTCTTCCGATACGGTGTACATAATACTCGTCATCCTGCGGAATATCATAGTTAAAAACTGCCTCCACATCGTCTACGTCGATTCCCCTTGCCGCTACATCCGTCGCCACAAGGATATCCGTTTTGCCCTTTCGGAAATTATTCATAACGCGGTCACGCTGGGACTGCTTCATGTCACCATGCAGACCTTCCGCAAAATATCCTCTGCCCTGAAGCTCATTCGTCAGTTCGTCTACCTTACGTTTTGTGTTACAGAACACTAAGGACAGCTTCGGATCGTAATAATCTAAAAGTCTGGATAACACGTCAATTTTTTCTTTTCTCTTCACATCATAGTAGAACTGGTCAATGCTCGGTACGGTCAGTTCCTTTTTTACCACCTTAATCGTGACTGCATCCTTTTGATACTTTTTCGTGATCTCTAAGATCGGTTTCGGCATCGTTGCAGAAAAAAGAATCGTCTGATGCGGTTCCGGAATATATTCTAAAATGGTCTCGATATCCTCACGAAATCCCATATTTAACATTTCGTCTGCTTCGTCTAAGACAATTTTGTTGACATGATCACAACGGATCGTTCTTCTGCGAAGGTGATCCATAACTCTTCCCGGTGTACCGATGATGATCTGTGCTCCGCCTTTTAACGAGCGGATCTGCTTGCTGATCTCCTGACCGCCATAAACCGGAAGCACCTTGACACCGTGCATATATTTTGCCAGAGCACGGATCTCATCGGCTACCTGTATGGCAAGCTCTCTCGTCGGTGAGAGGATGATCACCTGTGTCTTCTTATTAGAAGGGTCTACGGTCTGTAAGATCGGGATTCCAAATGCTGCTGTTTTTCCTGTTCCGGTCTGTGCCTGACCGATAACATCACTGCCACTCATCACAACCGGAATTGCCTGACTCTGGATCGGGGTTGCCTCCTCAAATCCCATTGCCTTGATCCCTCTTAAAATCTGCGGCTGTAACTCTAGTTCGTCAAATCTAACTGTTTCCATCAATTCTCCTTATGCTGTTTCGCGATCAATGCCTCTTTTTCGCTGCGGCTGAGTCGTTTGATCGCCGCCTCTCTTTTTAAGGCTTCGCTTTTGGTCTCAAATGTTTCACTGTATACCAGCTTTACCGGTGTCCGACCCCGCGTATATTTTGCTCCCCTGTTCTGGTTATGGTCCTCGACCCTTTTTTCTAAATTGTTCGTCCAACCGGTATAATAGGTTCCATCTGCACATTGCAGAATGTATGTATAATTCATCTTACGCCTCTTTTTTACAAATATCTGTTCAGAAAATTTCTTTTTAAAGAGCATGAAAATCGACGGTGTATTCCACCGCCGAACACAATATCTGTTATATTATAGCAGACTTCCGAACACCGTTCAAGAATTACTTGAAATAACCCATTGGGTCTACCGGCTGGTCATCTTTTTGCAGTTCAAAATATAAGTTGCTGCCCTCTTCTGAGTAATATTTTGTCGGTTCACTGATATAGCCAATGACCTCTCCCGGAGCAACATAATCTCCTGCTTTTTTGCTTACTTCTTTCAACTGTCCGTAGATTGCTTTGTATCCGTCGCCTAAATTCACGGTAACGGTGCATCCGGTTACTTCATTATTAGAAACATCTAAAACACTTCCGGCTGCCGCTGATGTCACCTTATCGTTCACCTTTGCTCCGATGATGACTGCCGGGTTATAACGGTACTGGTCTAACGATTTAAAATAAACCGTCTGATTCATGCTGTAGTTCATGATCACCTTATCTTCTTCGGCTGCCGGCCATGCGAGCTCTCCCTTAAAAGTCAGTGCGGATGGCTTACTTGCTGTCTCCTGCACCTTCGGTTCTTCCTTTGCTACATTCACTTCTTCCTTCTGTGTCTCTGCTTTCTGCTTCTGCTCCTGCTTTTGTTCTTCCTTTTTTTCTTTCGCTTTTAAAATACTGGACACATCTTCCACTTCGTCCTTTGCGGTCTCCTTGTCTTTTTCGACCTCCTGAAAAGCAACCTGCTGCTCCTCTTTTTCCTGTAATTTCTTATCTCCCGACTCCGTGTTATAGGCAAATACCATTCCTACAATGGCAAGACTCAAAAGTGAGCCGGCGATGATATACTCCTTCTTTTTCTTCATTTCTTCACCATCCATTATCTACATTTGATAATGTTAGTGTTTCCCCATTTTTTCGATTTTAATACCGGAAAAATAATATTTTAGAATTTCTTCATAAGATTTCTTATTTTTTGCCATATCCTCTGCACCGTACTGACTGAGTCCGTAACCATGACCACACCCCTTTATCACAATGCGGATGTGTCCGTCCATCTCTTTCAAAAAAAAGCAGGGCGACGGCAGCTCAAATGCCTGCACAAACGCATCGACATCTAGAGGATTCCCGTCTTTTTCTAACCCCGTGACATACTCTGCCCCATCCCGCTGGATCGTAAACGTGTTCAGATATGCCTCAATTTCTTTAGGATCTTCCTCTTTATTTTGCACTACCCCTGCTAATTTTTCCTCAAATTCCTTCTTTGTGAAAAATTTCACGCTCAAATAGTCCTCCGATAAGACATCCTCCGAACTTTTCACGCTCAAAAGATACGGCGTATCCTTATATATCTGGCTTCCGTCCCTGGTCATTCCCGCACTGACCTTATGAAAAGACGGATTGATGACCTTCCCTCCAAACGTCATAACCTGTCCATTCGTGTCCCCGGCAGCCCGAATCATTTTTTCATAAAATTCATAATATTTTTCCTGCCCCCAAAGCTGCTCCATCTCCTTTTTTGAAAGCGGCTTCGGTGCTTCCTTTTTATTCTCTTTACACCATTGCAACTGTGTCCGCACAATGACCGCCTGTGCTTTAAGCGCCTCTTCTTCCACCGTAACCGGAACCTGTGAAGCAAGGATTCCTGCAATCTCAATACTTTCATCCGTTTTGACGGTCGCCTTTGCCGGCTCTCCCTGAAAACAATAAGTTACAAAATACGGCAGACAGATCAGGATCAGAACACAGGAGAAAATCAGCTTTAATTTTTCTTTCACATAGACCTCCTGACTCCTAGGACAATTTCATCCCGTTTTAGTATATGGGAAAAAATTCCTTTTATTCCAGAACGTTTGTTCTTGATTTTTTCTCTCTTCTGTGCTATTCTTATTTCAGAACATTTGTTTGTGTTTTATGGAGGGACGCTATGCAAATTGCAATGGATATGACGCTTTTTGAAAAATTGACCATTTTATCAGACGCAGCAAAATATGATGTTGCCTGTACATCCAGCGGCGTAGACCGTTCCGGGAACAAGACCGGAATGGGGAATTGCCTTGCACCGGGCATCTGTCACACTTTTTCTGCTGACGGACGCTGTGTCTCCCTCTTAAAAATACTGTTTACGAATGAATGTATTTTTAACTGTGCTTATTGTTTGAACAACTGCAACAATGATGTGCGTCGTGCTTCTTTCACGCCGGAAGAAATCTGCACCATTACCTTAGAATTTTACCGCAGGAATTATATCGAAGGACTTTTTTTGAGTTCCGGGATTCTGATCAGTCCGAACTACACGATGGAATTGATCTATCAGACTTTATTTTTGCTGCGTAACAAATACCATTTCAACGGATATATTCATGTGAAGGCAATTCCGGGTGCTGATCCGCTCTTAGTCCAGAGAACCGGATATTTAGCTGACCGTATGAGCATTAATTTAGAGCTGCCGACTGCCAATGCATTAAAAAAATTAGCACCTTATAAATCCCGGCGAACCATCTTAAAACCTATGCGGCAGATCCAGAACGGTATCACGGAGAACAAAGAAGAACTGGCACTGTACCGCTCCGCCCCAAAGTTTGTTCCTGCCGGACAGAGTACCCAGATGATCATTGGCGCCACTCCGGAAAATGACTACCAGATCATGAGTGTTGCAGAACAGCTTTATGACAGGTTCTCCCTAAAGCGTGTCTTTTATTCTGCTTTTATCAATGTAAATGAGGATTCCAATCTCCCTATGCTGCCCGGTGGACCGCCTCTTTTGAGGGAACACCGTCTTTATCAGGCGGACTGGCTGCTGCGCTATTACCATTTTCATGTAGATGAACTGTTAAGCGAGGCAAGGCCTGACTTTAACATTTATCTCGACCCGAAGTGCGACTGGGCAGTCCGTCATTTAGAATATTTTCCGGTTGAGATCCAAAAGGCAGATTATCGCACACTGCTGCGTGTTCCGGGCATTGGTTACAAATCAGCCCAACGGATCATAAGAGCAAGACGGCACGCAAATCTTGGTTTTGATGATCTAAAACGGATGGGGGTCGTCTTAAAGCGGGCATTATATTTTATTACCTGTTCCGGCAGAATGATGTATCCCACAAAATTAGACGAAGATTATATCGTGCGCAATCTTGTTTCTGACCGGACTATGATACCAAAAGAATTACGAAATCAGGGCTATGAACAGCTTACACTCTCCGATATCCTAGGATGATCCTGTGTGGGCTGTCACATCTGGCCTATGGATAAGGAGCTTTATTATGTATGTTTTTTTATGTGAGGATTCTCCCGAAGGTATTTTTACCGGTGTCTACGATGCCTGGGAGAGCCGCCTTGGACACAACAATATTTCCCTGCAGATCCACACCGGAGAAGAGAACTATGATCTGTTCTGCACTTACCGGGATATCACACCGGATTTACAAAAGAGTGAGAAAGTAAGCAGAACCTTAAAGCAACGCCTGGGTGAAGAAGTCTATTCGATCCTCTATCAGGCTGTCATCTCTGATGAGAAATGCGTCAGCAAACAGCATCCGATGGACAAAGCCGATGCCGTATATAAGAGTATTGTCCTTGGACTTGCAATTCCCGATGGAAGCCGTCTGCCGGATTACTTAGCAGAACCCTATGTCCATGAAGTCTTTTCCCTTGCCCGTGCTGCCGGCAATGAAGCACATCATCTGCTCGGCTTTCTACGGTTTGAAGAATTAAAAAATGGCGTTTTAATTGCCACGGTGCACCCAAAGCACAATATCCTGCTTCTGTTAGCAGACCATTTCAGTGACCGGCTGCCACAGGAAAACTTTATGATCTATGACGAAGGCAGGCAGTTAGCGGTACTGCATAAAAAAGGAAGCCCCTGTGTATTAACAGATGCTTCCGATCTCAATGCCGATATGATCACAGACTATTCCTCTATGGAACTGGAATACCAAAAACTCTGGAAAGGCTTCTTTGAAAGTATTGCGATCGATGCCAGAAAAAATCCTGCCCTGCAAAACCAGAATCTGCCGAAACGTTTCCGAAAAGATATTGTGGAGTTCCAATAGTTCTTCTGCATAGTTTTTACATATATTTTTTTAAAATATTGCTAAGCCGTGCAAATTGCTCTAAGGTCAATGTCTCTCCGCGGATGCTTGCCCCGACTCCCAATTCCTCTATAGCCTTTGCAATATCTTCCTTGGATACCTGAATGTCAGGTGCATTATTCAGTCCGTTGGCTAAGGTCTTTCTTCTCTGGTTAAATGATGCACGGATCACACGGAACATGAACTTTTCATCCTCTACTTCTACCGGACATTGCTCATGTTTGGTCAGACGGATCACTGCCGAGCCAACCTTCGGTCTTGGCATAAAGCAGTTCGGCGGTACATTCGCAACGATTTCCGGCTTTGCATAGTACTGCACTGCTAAAGATAAGGCACCATAGTCTTTTGTTCCCGGTCCTACCTGCATCCGGTCAGCCACCTCTTTTTGTACCATGATCGTAATACTGTCGATCGGCACATGGCTCTCAAAAAGTCCCATAATGATCGGTGTCGTAATGTAATATGGAAGATTTGCAACCACCTTAATTGGTTTCCCGTCATTTTTCTCTTTTGCCAACGCCGGAATATCCAGCTTTAAAATATCCTGATTGATCACCGTGACATTCCGGTAATCACTCAAAGTATCTTCTAATATCGGGATCAGATTTTTATCAATCTCTACTGCAACCACTTCCCTTGCATTTTCACAGAGGTATTGTGTCATCGTACCAATTCCCGGACCAATCTCTAAGACAAAATCCTCCTCTGTAATCCCCGCCGCATCAATGATCTTATCCAGTACATGCGTGTCGATCAAAAAGTTCTGTCCGAATTTTTTCTGAAAATTAAATTTATATTTTTGTAATACCGCAATGGTATTCTGTGGATTTCCTAATGTTTCCATACTTCTCCTTTTACTTTCCTAAAAACAACTGCTCTGCATTCCGATAGGTAACTTCTTCTACTTCCTTCGCTGTCACACCTTTTAACCCGGCAATCTTCTCTACGACATAAGGCAGATAAAGTGACGAATTCCTCTTGCCCCGGTACGGTTCCGGTGCCATATACGGACAATCTGTTTCCAATAAGATTTTCTCTAACGGAATCGTTTCAATGACCTCTTTTAATTTCTTTGCATTTTTAAAAGTGGCGACTCCACCGACTCCGATATAATATCCCATTTTCACATATTCCTGCGCCTGTTCCTTAGAATAGGAAAAACAATGAATAACTCCTTTGATTCCCTGCACATGTGCTTCCTTCATGATCTCCATCGTATCTGCTGCCGCATCCCTCGAATGGATAATGACCGGAAGATTGCTCTCTTTTGCTAACTCTAACTGCCGCCGGAACCAGATACGCTGATTTTTTTGTACTTCCTCTTCCTTGTCCCAGTAATAGTCCAGTCCGATTTCTCCGACTGCAACCACCTTTTCCTTTTTTACCTGCTCCCTCAGCCATAAAAAAGTATCTTCATTCAAATCCCCAATATCACTCGGATGGATTCCCATTGCCCCATAGACAAACGGATATTGCTTCGTCAGTTCCAAGGTCGATTTACAGCTTTCGATACTGCATCCGATATTGATGATTTTTTCAATCCCGTTTTCCTGCATAGTGGATAACAATTCTTCCCTGTCATCGTCAAATTTACTGTCATCGTAATGTGCATGTGACTCAAAAATCATAAAACTTGTCTCCTTTATCTATCTTATATTATCTTACATTCTGATAATAAAAAATTGCCAGCTGTGTCCGGTCACGAAGCGACAGCTTATCTAACACCAAACTGATATAATTCCTTACGGTTCCTTCGCTCAAAAAAAGTTCCCCCGCAATTTCCCGGTTGCTTTTTCCAAGTGCCACCTGCTCTATAATCTCCTGCTCTTTTTCACTGATGTCATATTTTTCATAATCAAACTCTTCTTTACTCTGCATCAGAACCGGGATCTTATGCACGATTTCTCCTCCAAACACACTCTGCCCGCGTTCAACTGCCTGCATTGCCGGCGCGATCCCTTCAAAATCCTGCTTTAAAATATAACCCTTTGCCCCGATGTTCAAAGCCTTTACAATATATTCATCATCCGAAAACGTTGTCAAAAATAAAATCTTCGCCTCTGCATCTTCTATAAGGATCTGTTCCGCTGCCTCTAAACCGCTCATCTCTTTCATCTGGATATCCATCAGCAATACGTCCGGATGATACTGATGATACAGCTCGATCGCTTCTTTTCCGTCGTTGCCGGTTGCTGCCACTTCAATCCCCTGTGCTTCTAATATTGTTTTTAATGAAATTGCTACCAGACCGTCATCGTCTACAATTACTGTCCTCATTCTGTCTCCTCCATCTCTTTGCGCACCGTTGCAAAAATCCGAAATCCGTTCTTCTGTCGGATATTGAGTGTTCCCCCCAGTGCCTCAACCCGTTCTCTCATATTAGAGATTCCGATCCCGTGGTCTGACTCTTCCACGCTGTGACTGACACTTCCGTTATCCTCAATGCAGAGCTGGTAAAATCCCGGATGTTCCCTGAAAATAATGTCCACCTTATCTGCATTGCTGTGTTTTATGATATTCGACATTCCTTCTTTGACAATCGCAATAAAACAGTACTTGACATTGCGCGGGATGTGGGCAGACATATCATACTCGATATGGACATCATAATTTTTTCTCATATCCTTTACCGCTTCATATGCCGCCTGCCGCAGATCGATCGCATCATCGTGCAGATCATGCACGCTTTCCCGGATACTGTTCATCGCCTGATTCAGCGTATCATTAATCCCTGCTAACTGCTGTCGGATCGTCTCTTCCTTACAAATGGTAGCAAGTGCTCCCACCTGTAAAATAGAACGCGACAACATATGTCCTACATTGTCGTGGATCTCCCTTGCAATACGGTTACGTTCTCTCAAAGTCGCCAGATAGATCTCATTGTCCTGTTTTTCCAATAATTCACGGTTTCGCTGCTCCATCACCAGTTTCAGTTCCGTATCGGTATCCCGCAAATGAATGATATCCGCATCCAGTCTGTCGTTTTTTTCACTCTTATATGCCATATAAACGGCAAGAAATGCTGTCAACAACCAGAGCATACTCATCCATCCCGTATAGATTTCTCTTGCCGGATAATAAAACAGCACTCCCGCAAGTCCCCAGTAAAATGAGTACCACATGCTGTCATACAATAATAATGGTAAAAAATACGAAAATTCGGGACGGATCACACACAACACCAGATATCCCATCCACAAAATTCCAAGAATTTTTGCATCCGTAAGATAAAGGCTAAAAGACGAAAAGATCAATGCCGTCAAAAGCACGACTACCGGTATCACAAATTCCTGTCTTTGAAACAGCAGGACTGCTCCTAACCCAAACAGGATTCCCTTGTCTAAAATCCTTATCATCCTTTCGCCCCTCCCTCGTTGCTTTATGACATTTGTCATCTCACATTCTGACAACACTCACTACCATAGGTTTTTCCGTTCCATTATACTACAATTAGAAAGAAATAGACACCTTGAAATTGAAGGAGGAATTACATATGAGTACACCGGTAATAAAAGTAGAGAATCTGGTCAAGCGCTATAAAGAACTGATCGCCGTAGACCACTTTAATTTAGAGATCCGGGAAGGTGAAATTTTAGGACTTTTAGGCCCTAACGGTTCCGGCAAGACCACCACGATCAACTGCATCCTTTCTCTGTTATCCTATGATAAGGGAACGATTGAAGTATTTGGAAAGGAAATGCAGCCGGACAGCTATGACAGCAAACGAAAAATTGGTGTTGTCATGCAAAACGTTGCCGTTTTTGATGCGTTAAATGTCTATGACAACATCGACTACTTCTGTGGTCTCTATATCAAAGACAAACAATTACGCAGACAGTATGTAGAAGAAGCCATCGAGTTCGTCGGACTGAGTGACTATAAGAAATTTTATCCGAAAAAATTATCCGGTGGTCTGCTGCGCCGTCTGAATATTGCCTGTGGCATCGCCCACAAACCAAAACTGATCTTTTTAGATGAACCAACCGTAGCTGTCGACCCGCAGAGCCGCAATCGCATTTTAGAGGGCATCTTAGAACTGAACCGACAGGGCGCAACCATTGTCTATACCTCCCACTATATGGAAGAGGTTGAACAGATCTGTACCCGTATTGCCATCATGGACAAAGGCAAAAACCTTGCTACCGGAACTACGGATGAACTCAAGCAGATGATCAAGAAAAAAGAAATCATCTCCATCGAAATCCTTGATATTTCAGATGAAGACATCCTTGCTCTGAAGGAATTAAAAAATGTTTATGATGTTACTTACGAAAATCACAAACTGACCATCCTTTGCAGCAACGGCAAGCACAACCTGATCCACATTTTAGACTATCTGCAGACAAAGAATCTTTCCTTTGGCAGAGTCTATTCCGAACTTCCGACACTGAATGATGTCTTCCTCGAAATGACCGGAAAAGAATTACGAGATTAAGGAGGAAATGCCATGTTACAGATATTTAAATATAACTTAAAGCAGCTTCTCCATAACCGCAGTGAGCTGTTCTGGGTCATCCTGTTTCCGATCATTTTAGGTTCCTTATTCAAAGCCGCTTTTTCTAATATTACTGCCGGTGAAAAATTTCAGGCAATTCCCGTAGCCATCGTCAATGAGCAGGGAAGTATGTCTGACGGATTTATGGAAACGGTAAAAGAATTAGATAAAGACGATAAGGATCGTTTCTTAAAAGCGGTCTACTGTGATAAGAAACAGGCACTGTCCCTGTTAAAAAAAGAAAAAGTGGACGGTATCATTCAGGTAGATGACAACATCTCCCTGACGGTTTCCTCCGATATGTCCTCTGCAAAATTAAATCAGAGTATCCTGTCTGCTTTCATTGAAGAATATCAGATGAACTATCAGGCGATCGTAAAAATTGTAAAAACTCACCCGGAAAAACTTTCCGAAGCCATGGACATCTTACAGGAAAGTGCTTCCTACAACCAGGAAATCTCTTACGGAAAAAACGTAGATACCTACGACCAGTATTTTTACAATCTTCTCGCTATGGTATCCATGTACTGTGGTACAGCCGGATGTCTGATCGCGATTCAGAATCAGGGGAATATGTCTGCGATCGGCGCCCGCAAGAATGTATCACCGACCCACAAATTAAAAGACATTACCGGAGAACTTGCAGTAAATATCCTGTTTCGTTTTCTCTGTATTTTAATCTCTTTTGCCTTTATTATCCTTGTTTTAAGGATTCCGCTGAATACCAGACTTCCGTTTGCACTCTTAGCAATTTTTATCGGATGTACGACCGGTATGACCATGGGATTTTTCATCGGTGCCATTGGAAACATGTCGGAAAACGTCAAAACCGGGCTGGTCATGGTCATCACCATGGGCGGCAGTTTCTTAAGTGGATTAATGGCAGGAAATATGCGGATCGTTGTGGATACCTACTGCCCGATCATCAATCGGATCAATCCGACTGCACTGATCAGCGATATGTTCTACTCACTCGCAATTTATGATTCGCTCGACCGATACTTTGAAAATCTGATATCTCTGGTTATTTTATCGGTTCTGTTTTGTATCGGTGGATTTTTACTGACAAGGAGGAAAAAATATGCAAACATTTAAGACTTTTTTTAAGATTTCTAAAAAGCATCTGCCTTCCTGTATCTTATATCTGGGCATTTATGTTGTCATTATGATCCTTCTCAGCTTCTTAGCACAGGATAGCAATGACAGCCAGTTTCAGGCATCCTCTTTAGATATCGGTATCATAGATTGTGATGAATCCAAAGCCAGTCATGCCCTGTCAGATTATCTGGATGAAATCCACACCATTGTTCCTTTAGAAAACGATGGCGAAGTCATTCAGGACAGTCTTTTCTATCGTAAGGTGAGCTATGTTTTAACTATCCCGAAGGGTTTTGAAAAAGAGCTTTTAGACGGTAAGAGCAAAAATCTCATTCAGACCAGCAAAAGGAAAGACAGTGCCAGCGGCTATTTTTTAGATGAACAGGTAGACCAGTATTTAAAAACCATGCGCCTCTATCTGTGCAGCGGTGATAGTATTACCGATGCGGCAAAGCACACGGCGGATTCTGCAAAGGATATCGAAAAGGTAACCTCCCTCTCTTTTGAAAAGGACCACTCCTCTTCGGATAACCTGTACTATTACTTCCAGTACATGCCATACATCCTGATTCTGCTGCTGACGATCAGCCTTGCACCAATCCTCATTATCTTCCGTAAAAAGGACATTGAGAACCGCATGGACTGTGCTCCGGTTTCACCAACCTCGAAAGGATTGGCTTTAAGTATGGGATGTGCTCTCTACTGCCTGGCAGTCTGGGGATTTTTTATCATCATTGGACGAATAGTATACGGTGCGGATATGTTTTCTAAAAACGGTTTGCTCTGTATCTTGAACAGCTTTGTATTTTTATTGTTCACACTTGCCCTCACTTTATTGGTAAGCACTTTTTCACCGAATACCAATGTTTTAAACATGATCGCAAATGTAGTCGGACTTGGCATGAGCTTCTTATGCGGAATCTTTGTTCCACAGTCCATCTTAAGTGACAACCTGCTGCAGGTGTCCCGCTTCCTGCCGGCTTACTGGTATGTGCGGATTACGAATATGTTTGGCAGCTACTCCGCTGAACCGTTTTCCATGAACTTTTACTGGAAAGCGATCGGAATCCAGCTCTTGTTCTTTGTAGCAATCTTTGCGATTTATCTGGTTGCTAACAAGCAGCACAAGAGTGGTGCAAATCTTCGTACCTCTAAATAAGATTTTCTCGGCAGAATCTAATTAGTTACCTACCTATATAAATAGAGGGTTCATCCTGGAATATTCTAAGATGAACCCTCTGTTTTATATTCTGATATTTTAATTCCCTAACTTTTTATTTGCAACTTCTCACTAGCAGATTTCTGCTCCGTTTGGCATCTCTTTCTCCGGTACCATCAAGGAAAGCTCGCCGTTCTCATCCTCGGCACATAATAACATTCCTTCCGATAGAACACCTGCTAATTTTGCCGGCTTTAAGTTCACAAGAACCATAACTTTCTTGCCAACCATTTCCTCTGCACTATAATGTTTCTTAATACCGGATACGATCTGTTTTACCTGACTTCCGATACGAACCTGTGAGCAGAGCAGTTTCTTAGATTTCGGCACTTCTTCACAGGCAATGATCTCGCCTACCTGGAACTGCATTTTCATAAAATCATCATAGGAAATTTCCGGTTTTGCTTCAATATCAATTCCTGCTGCTACTTCCTCATTCGCTTTTTCTTCTTCCTTCTGTGGATGAAGCTCTTCTACTTTTTTCAATACTTCATCTAAATCCAGACGTGCAAAGAGGATTTCCGGTTTTTCCGTTACCTTGCCGCCATCCGGGTACAGTCCAAAGGTATGCAGCTTATCATAACCTCTTCTGGTTGCATTTAACTGATTTAAGACCTTCTCTGCTGTCTCCGGCAGAAAACTCTCTAATAATTCTGCACCAATGCTGATGCTCTCTACCAGATTGTAAAGCACGGTTGCAAGACGATCCTGCTTGCTCTCATCTTTTGCAAGTGCCCAAGGCATTGTCTCATCAATATATTTGTTGCAGCGTTTGAACAGTGCAAAAATCTCTGTGATCGCATCCGCAACACGAAGCTCACCCATTTTTGCATCGACACGGTCTACGGTGGAAGTTACAACATTCTTTAAGTCCTCATCCACATCTTCGCAGACATTTTTATTAGAAACTACACCGTCAAAATATTTATTACTCATGGAAATAGTACGGTTTACCAGATTTCCAAGTGTATTTGCAAGGTCGGAGTTAATTCTCTCTACTAAAAGCTCCCATGAGATCACGCCATCGTTTTCAAACGGCATCTCATGTAACACGAAATAACGCACTGCGTCCACGCCAAAGAAATCTACCAGTTCATCGGCATATAACACATTTCCTTTGGATTTACTCATTTTTCCATCACTCTGGATCAGCCACGGATGACCAAATACCTGTTTTGGCAGCGGCAGATCGAGTGCCATTAGGAAAATCGGCCAGTAAATCGTATGGAAACGGATAATATCTTTTCCGATCAGATGTAAATCTGCCGGCCAGTCTTTCTTGAACTGTTCACTGGATTCTCCGTCGCAGTCATAACCGATTCCGGTGATATAGTTGGTCAGTGCATCTAACCATACATAAACCACATGCTTCGGATCAAAATCTACCGGAATTCCCCAGGAGAAGGAAGTTCTTGAAACACAAAGATCCTGAAGTCCCGGTAATAAGAAGTTATTCATCATCTCATTTTTACGGGAAACCGGCTGGATAAATTCCGGATGTGCATTGATATGTTCGATCAAACGGTCTGCATACTTGCTCATTTTAAAGAAGTATGCTTCCTCTTTTGCCGGAACAACCTCTCTTCCACAGTCCGGACATTTTCCATCCACTAACTGTGACTCTGTAAAAAATGATTCACAAGGGGTACAATACAGTCCCTCATAATGTCCTTTGTAAATATCTCCCTGGTCATATAACTTCTTGAAGATTTTCTGCACCTGTTTTTCATGCGGTGCATCTGTGGTACGGATAAATTTATCATAGGAAGTGTTCATCAGATCCCAGATCTCTTTTACCTGTCCTGCAACACCATCCACATATTCCTTTGGAGAAATTCCTGCTTCCTGTGCTTTTAACTCAATCTTCTGACCATGCTCATCCGTACCTGTCTGGAAAAATACATCATACCCTTCAAATCTTTTATATCTTGCAATACTGTCTGCTAAGATAATTTCATAGGTATTTCCAATATGAGGCTTTCCCGATGTGTAGGCAATCGCCGTTGTCATGTAAAACTTTCCTTTATTGCTCATTTTCTTTCCTCCATACTTTTTTATTTTTGATAGACACCCGCCTGTTTTCCAACTACTTTTTTCCACTTAGAAAAAGAGGTATAGGTCTTTCCCCGATAAACAAACAGTGTCTTGTTTTTGCTGTGTCCATTGTAATATTTATTATTTTGAAATTGAATATTCTTTGTATACTTTTCTGGAAATTCCGCATATACCACTGCAGCATCCCCGGACGTATTCTGAAACGTATTCTGTTTCAAGGTGATATTTTTACACTTTGCCAGTGTCAGGATGGCATTGTCTTTTCCATTATTTTTGCATCGGTTGTTCAAAATCCGAACATTTTTTACCCATCCGAGATTCTTCTGATATCCACCAACCGTAATACCATTTTCTATGTTATCCACAATCCGGTTGTCCTGTACTAAAATATCCGAGGTACTGTATTCTTCCTTTGGTGGCTTTTCCTCTGCTCCGATTTCAATGCCTCCGCTGCATTTTCTGACCTGATTTTTTAAAATCTGAACTTCCTTAGCTCCATCCACATAGATACCATAAGAGGTTGCATACGGCGAAACACATTGCTCTACCCTGTTCTGATAGATCAGGCATTTTCTTGGAAAATCCTTTGCGGGGTCGCTGCAATATCCATAATTGCCGGTTACATCAATCCCGATGTTTCCCGTATTTTTAATCCGGTTCGATATCACATTAATATTTCGGCAGTTTGCCGCCACAGAAATACATTCTGCCCAGCCGGTCTGGCAATCGTACAGATTATTATTATAAATCAGTATATTATGGATTTCTTTTTTTGCTTTTTCTCCAAAAAGAAGTATTCCATTGGCACAGTGGTCTTCTTTCTTCGAATCCGGCACCGATATCTGATGTATTTTGTTTCCACTGATCACTATATGATGACTGCCCGGAGCAATTTTAATCCCACAGGAATCCTGCCCCTTTGCATCCTGAAACTCCAAACCTGATATCCGTAAATATGATGCACCTGTAATTTTCATCAGTTCTGCTTTTTTCTTCTTTCCGCTGATCACAGGCTCTTCCCCGGGATAATTGCAGATTGTAACATATTTTTTCTTGGTTCCGCTCTGCTTTTTCCCAAGTCGTATGTTTTCCGTATAAATCCCACCACGCACATACAGCGTATCGCCCGGCTTCAGACTCTTACATGCCCGCTTGAACGTGCGAAACGGCTTCTTTTTACTTCCCTTTGCATTGTCATTTCCCTTCGGTGAAACATAGTACGCTTTTCCAGACTTCTGCTTATCGGCAACCCCGTCTATCTCCTGTTGAATCCTCTTTTTGAATGTCTGATCAGCAAAATATACGGGTGCCTTTTTCGCTGCCTGCACATAACTTCCCTTTTGTTCTTCGCTCCATATGATCGTCTGCTTTTGGAATATCCTTCCTGTATCCACTACACGAAAAACTGCACCCGCGAGACAAGCGATGCCTGCCACTACAAGTATACTGTGGATTTTTTTTCTTTTCCGCATAAATAACACTTCCTCCTTATCTGACTTTCATTGTCCCTATAAATCAAAAAAACCCGCCTTCTAACCTGAAGACGAGTTATATCCCGTGTTACCACTTCAATTCATCCAGCCCTCACGGGTATGAATCTTAGCAAGTACCCTGCAGTACTCCTCGCTGTAACGGGCGAACCCTTCATAACCTAACATCATCTGTTCAGCTATGCCGCTCCGAAGCCATCTTCCATCTACTTCACTACTTTTCCTCTCAGCAAGACATCTGATATCTGTCTGGAAAATTCTCTGTAACAGTTTCCTAAATGTACTCTCTTCTTCCCTGCGTTTTTCTTATTCTGCTCAAAATCTTTCATAATATAAGAAAATCCTAATTTCTCAGGATTTCCTTGAATGAGGCATCGGGGATTCGAACCCCGGACAACTTGATTAAAAGTCAAGTGCTCTACCGACTGAGCTAATGCTCCGTATACTTTTGCATCCAACTGGGCTAGCTGGATTCGAACCAGCGAATGCAGCAGTCAAAGTGCTGTGCCTTACCGCTTGGCGATAGCCCTATAAATATGACACCAAGCGTGCCATTACGACACTTCACTCATAAAAGGGTGGATAAAGGGATTCGAACCCTTGGCCTCCAGAGCCACAATCTGGCGCGCTAACCAACTGCGCTATACCCACCATTTCTGGATATCACATACCGTTCGTTGTACAGATCCGGCTTTGTCCATCCAAATGTGCCCGAAGGGATTCGAACCCCCGACCCACGGCTTAGAAGGCCGTTGCTCTATCCAACTGAGCTACGGACACAGACAGTACAATTGCACCGACGAATGATATTGTATCGTATCGCGGCACAATTGTCAACAGTATTTTTACAAAAAACGCCTTGTCAGAGCAGTAAACTACGGCATCTGTTAAAGCAGGCAAAGATCTCCTGTCTTCTGGGCATCGCAAAGTTTCCCTGCCCATAGCTCCGGCTTCCCACCGCGTCGGGACCCTGCTCCTCCAACAGCTTCCACAAAAGCTCCACAACCTCCCTGAGCGTCCTTCTGCCGTCAAAAAGATGCGTGCCCGCATACTGCAAAAGACAGCCCAGCGCGTTCACCTGCTCCGTGTCCGCAAGCTGCTCCACATACCGGAGATCGATCGTCTCCTTCTGCAACAGGATTCCTTCCATTCCAAGGGTCTTGATCTTCAATCTCTCGTCCCCGAAAAGGCGCCTGTTTTCCTTTATTTTACGGTCAAATACCGGCATAACGCAGGGCATTGGCGGCTGCTTTGGTATGGGGAACGCCTCCGCCTCCCTCTTTGCAAGCTCCGTGATATCCACCGGCCGATACTGATCCATCTGGATGATCCTGTCCGCCTTATGGAAGTAGGAGCCGGAGCTGCCTGCCACCAGAATGGTGGAAACGCCCTGTTCCTCATAGAGGGGGCGTACCCTTTCAAGGAAGGGAACGATGGGCTCCTTGTCCCTGCTGATCACACGCTGCATCAGCTCATCCCGCACCATAAAATTGGTTGCGCTGGTGTCCTCATCAATCAAAAGCAGGCTGCTGCCCGCCTCACATGCCTCGATCACATTTGCCGCCTGAGAGGTACTGCCGCTGGCGTCCTCGGAGTAAAAGGCGTGGGTGTCCTTGCCTCCGGGAAGGTTTGTGATGAACATGGAAATGTCCACATTGCGGATGCTTCTTCCGTCCTCGGCGCGGATTTTGACCGCTGACTCCTCCGTCATCACATACTCTCTGCCGTCCCCGGCAATATGGTCGTAGACGCCCCTCTCGATTGCCTCCAGAAGGGTGGACTTTCCGTGGTAGCCGCCGCCTGCGATCATGGTGATTCCCTGCGGGATTCCCATTCCCCTCAGCTTTCCCCGGTGCGGCAGGGCAAGCTCCACCGCAAGGCTCTCCGGCGCCTGAAACAGGACCGCGTCCTTCATGGGGCGCTGTGAGACGCCGGACTCTCTGGGCAGCACGGAGCCGTCCGCCACGAACACCACCAGCCCGCGCTCCTTCATCTGCTGCCGGATCGCCCGCTGATCATCCGCAAGCTGTGCGTTTTTCTCCAGAATCTCATGCTTTAAATTGCGATACAGAAAGGATTTTTCCACACACGCCGGCAAAAACTCAAACAGAATCTTCCGCAGCTCACCGGAGTTGACGGTTCTGCCGTTCGCCGGGAAGCCAATCTCCATGCGCACCTCGATGCTGCCGTCCTGCCCTGTGATCCGGCAGGCGGTTCTCTCCAGAATCTCCTGTCCGCAGCGGCTTACGCTCATCAGACCGCTCTTGCCCGATCCGCGTGCTTTAAAGGAAAAGGCATCAATCTGCCTTGCAAACTGCCTCAGAAGATAATCCTGCAGCATGATGCGTCTGTGTTTCTCCCCGTAAAGCTCCTGCGGAAAGCCCGCCGTCTTTCCCGGAATCCGCAGACTCACCTTGGACGGCGCCGCGAAGGGATCTCCCTGCACATGGTCGATGGACAGCACATAGCCCGGAAATCCGTATTCTCCCTTGGTATCCTTGTATGCCGGATAGCCCCTGTGATCGATCCGCTCCAGCAACGCCCTCAATTCATCCGCACGTTTCATCTTCTCCTCGTCCTTTCCTGTTTTTCCTGCTGTATTTTACAGTTCGTTGCCGTTCTTCTTTCCCTCCACAAAGGCAAGGGCGTTGTCCATGGTGGTCTGGCTGATCGCCTGCAGCGCCTCGTAGGTGAAAAAGCCCTGATGGGAGGTCACGCACACATTGGGGAAGGACAAAAGCCTCGCCATGGTGGAATGCTCCAGAATCCGATCCGACATATCCTCATATACCGTGCCGGTCTCCTCCTCGTAAACATCAAGACCCACCGCAAAAAACTTGCCGTCCCGGATTCCCTGGATCAGATCCTCCGTTCTGATCAGCGCGCCTCTTGAGGTGTTGACCAGAATCACGCCGTCCTTCATTTTTGCGATCGTGTCGCTGTTGATCATGTGGTAGTTTTCCTCTGTCAGCGGACAGTGCAGGGAGATCAGATCCGCCTCCCTAAGCAGCGTCTTAAAATCCACATATTCAATAAAATCCAGATTCTTGTTGGGGTACTTATCATATCCGATCACGCGCATGCCGAAGCCCTTGCAGATTCTTGCCATGGCTACGCCGATCTTGCCCGTTCCCACAATTCCCGCCGTCTTACCGTACAGGTTCACGCCCATCAGTCCCGTCAGGTTGAAATTGTTCTCCCGGCACTTGATGTACGCCTTGTGCATATGCCTGTCGGCGGTCAGCACCAGTGCCATGGCATGCTCCGCCACCGCCTCCGGGGAGTAGCCGGGCACCCGCATCACCGTAATGCCGCACTCATGCGCAGCGTCCAGATCTACATTATTAACGCCCGCGCAGCGCATCAGCACCAGCTTCGTCCCGCATTTTGCAAGCGTGCGGATCGTCTTTTCTCCCAGATCCATGTTGACAAACGCGCAGACCGCCTCGTACCCGTCCGCAAGCCGCGCCGTCTCCGGGCTTAAATTCGGCTCGATAAAGGTAATGTCGATGTCGTGGTATTTTCCCTTATTCTCCAGTTTCTCAAAGAAATCCCTGTCGTAACTTTTTGTTCCGAAAAATAAAATGTTCATGCGTCCTCCAATCCGAAAACTCCGTATGATACGCAAAGTTTTCCTTCCTGTATTATTCTGCATCCTTTTATTTTTATACACAAAAAAGAATCCTGCAAAGCAGGATTCTCCGCCGCAGTGCGATCCTGCCCGGAGGGCTTTTGTATCATAGGAAATTACTCCGTAATTTTCCTATGATATAAAAAAATCGGGGTGACAGGATTCGAACCTGCGACTTCCTGGTCCCAAACCAGGCGCTCTAGCCAAGCTGAGCCACACCCCGATATTGCGCCGTTCTCACGGCACAGTGGTAATTATATAATAGAGCCGCCTTTCTGTCAAGCAACCCCGTCTCCGCCTCAGAGGAACTTCAGGGAAAACTCAACCTCTCCCCTCGCATCGATCTCCATGACCACATAGGACGGCTGCCGCCCCTCCTGCCGGGGATAGGAAAGGCTTCCCGGATTGACAACCACCACATCTCCGTCCAGATCCAGCATGGGTCTGTGCGTATGCCCGAAGAACACGATATCCGCTCCCCGCGCCCGTGCTTCCTCCTTCAGCACCTCGGTACCCACGGAGACATAGTAGTAGTGTCCGTGGGTGACCCAGATATGATATTTTCCGATTCCAAACTCACGCTCCATGGGCAGTTGGGAAAAGAAGTCGTTATTGCCTGCCACCATCTCCACCTGGCAGCCTGCACGCGCTGATATGGCGTATTCACTTCCCTCGATATCCCCGCAGTGGATCACCATGTCGAGGGGTTCCTCCAGCTCCACCGCACGGAAAAAATTGTCGTTCTTTTTATGCGTATCGCTCACGATCAGCACTTTCATCTTCTGTCTCCGCCTATTACCGTTCTCAGTTTTTCCTTCATGGCACGCAGCGCCCTTCCCCTATGGCTGACCTCGTTTTTCTCCTCCTCGGTCAGCTCCGCCGTGCTCTTTCCAAATTCGGGAACCTGAAAGATCGGATCGTAGCCAAAGCCGCCCACACCCCTCTCCTCATAGCCGATTCTGCCCTCGATCACACCTCTTGTGGTAAGCTCCGTTCCATCCGGCAGAACGGCGGCAATCACACAGACAAACCTTGCCGTCCGCTTCTCCTCCGGCACACCCTCAAGACGCTCGATCAGATTGTGGTTCTTTACGCGGTACGAGGTCGTCTCCCCCAGATAGCGGGCAGAGTACACACCCGGCTCCTTGTTCAGGTAATCGATCTCCAGACCGGAATCATCCGCCATCACAATATCCTCCGGCGATGCCAGCGCGGCAACCGCCCTCGCCTTGATCAGGGCGTTCTGCTCGTAGGTCTCCCCATTCTCTTCCACATCCACATCGACGCCCGCCTCCCGCATGGACACCACCGGAAGCGGAATATCCTGCAGGATCTCTCTGATCTCGCGGATCTTTCCCGCATTTCCCGTTGCAAACACAATTCTGTTCATGTTCTTCTCTCCCTCATCTATCTGCTCTCCCGCTCCGCAAAGGCAGCCAGGATCGCGTTGTATAATCCTTCCGCAATGCCGTCCCTGTAATCGGGCTGTACAAGAAGCGCCGCTTCCTTCGGATTGCTCATATGCCCCGCATACAGCACCGCTGCCGGCATCCCTGCCTCTTTCAATAATGTATCCGTCTCATCAGCGGCGCGCAGACCGATTCCCCGGTTACTGGTGCTTAACACCACATTTTGCTCCACAAGATCCGCCAGCTTTGCGTTGTCAAGCCATGGAATAAAGTACTCGTCGTTGTATTCCGTTATGACGCCGTACACCGCAGGATCTTCGTCCCCGGCAAGCCGGACGCCGATCAGGAAATCCGCGTCCACCGCGTTTGCGAATGCCGCTCTCTCCTGCCCCGACACGGTCACATCCTCCGTCCGGGTGTAATAGACCTTGATGTCGGTTCTGTCAAGCAGAAGCTTCAGCCGCTTCACAATATCAAGCGTCAGATCCTTCTCCTTCCGGCCGTCGTACTCGCAGCCGTTGTCCTCGCCGCCGCATCCGGCATCCAGCACCACGATCTTCGGGTACATCTCCTTCGGCGGCACAAACTCTATGTATAGGCAGTTTTCTTCCATGACGCTGCTGCACTCAAAGACATCCTCCAGCGAAAACTTTAGCAGCGTTGTCCCCTCCCTTGCGGTGTAGCTGCCCGCCGTGATCCTGTCAATGTTTCCCGATACCGCTTCCTGCCTGTAATAGTCTGCGGAGCAGTTCGCAATATAGATCCACACCTGCCTGTCCATGTAGTGGTTTTCAATGGTGACATCCTCTGGCCTCACCCCGTTCTCAAGCGGGATGCACAGATAGTCCGTCCCACTGTCGTCTAACCGGAAGCGAAGCTCATGCTCTGTTCCGTCCCCGCCCGTATCCTTTATCACCTGATCCTGCTCCACATTGGCGATGGTGATTGCCTTGTGCTTCATAAAAAACAGCATGACTCCCATGGCTGCCGCGCAGTAAAGCACGATCCAGACCGCTTTTTTAATCCCGTTCTGCTTCATCCTTTTTTCCCTGTTTCCGCAGTGCCGCGCTCCTTCGGCGGCTTCGGTCCCATAAACTGATAGTAGTAGGTCTTGAGCATGCCATTGTAGATCTTACGGTTTTTATCCGCCTTGCGGCCGATATCCCGCTCTGCCTGCTCATACGCGGTAATCAGATACATGCTCCATGCATCCAGCGCCCGGAAACGCTCCCCGATGGTGCGGTACAGCGCAGGCAGCGCCTCCTTTTCCTCAAGCCGTTCTCCGTAGGGGGGATTGGTGATGATGAAGCCGTATTTCTTCGCGTGGCTCAACTGCTCCACGTCCCTTCTCTGGAAGTGGATCAGCCCGTCCACGCCTGCAAGCTTTGCGTTCTCTCTGGACACGGCGATCATCTTCTCGTCGATATCGTAGCCCTGGATATCCGTGTGCACCGACAGATCCATAAGATCCTCCGCCTCCTCGAGCGTATCCTTCCACACCTGTCCGCCCACCACATTCTTCCAGTTCATCGCCGTAAACTTCCGCTTCATGCCGGGCGCCATATTGGCAGCCATCATTGCCGCCTCTATGGGAAATGTACCGCTGCCGCAGAAGGGATCCACCAGAATCCTGTCCTTGTTCCACGGTGTCAGCATAATCAGCGCCGCCGCCAGATTTTCCGCAATGGGCGCTTTCGCCACCAGCCTGCGGTAGCCCCTCTTGTGCAGGGATTCCCCGGTGGTATCCAGGCCCACCGTAACCTCATCCTTCAGCAGAAAGACTCTCACCGGGTAGCTCTCGCCGGTCTCGGCAAACCAGTTTACATGGTAGATTCCTTTCAGCCTGTCCACCATTGCCTTTTTCATAATGGACTGTATATCGGAGGGGCTGAACAGCTTGCTCTTCACGCTGCCCGCCTTCGCCACCCAGAATTTTCCGTCTGCGGGAATATACTCCTCCCAGGGCAGAGCCGCGGTTCCCTGAAACAGCTCTTCAAAGGTCTCCGCATGAAAGGAACCCACTTTGATCAGGATTCTCTCCGCAGTACGCAAAAAGACATTTGCCCTGCAAAGTGCCTCCTCATCCCCGAAAAAGGTGACTCTTCCGTCGGATACTTCCGTGATGTCATACCCCAGATCAATTATCTCTTTCTTCAACACCGACTCCATGCCGAAATGGCAGGGTGCGATCAATTCAAACTTTCTCATGATTTCCGCCTTTTTCCTTTTTAACAGTATAGCATCTTTTTTCATATAAAGCAAAGTAAAAAGGAATCCTGTCCACGCAGATCCTGCACTACACAAAAACCGCCCATCCCGAAGGATAAGGCGGTTTCCTGTCACTCCGTCACAATGCCTACTGGCAGTTGTTCTGGTTCTGATTGTTCTGCTTATTCTGCTTGTTCCGGTTGTTCTTGGTGCTGTCAGAGCAGTTGCTGTACTTGTTCTGGCTGTTGTTCTGATTCTGGTTGTTCTGGCTGTTGTTCTGATTCTGGTTGTTCTGGTTGCTGTTCTGATTCTGATTCTCGTTGTTATAAGACATGAGAAAACTCCTCCTGTTGATTTTTTTATTACAGGAATAGTATCTCTGACGTCCCCTGAAAATATGCCGGATTTTTATAGGACTTTTTTACTATTTTATGCTTGCTTTTGGTACTAAAGTATTATATAATAATCTTGCAAAGGAAATTGGTCCCCACCTTCTTCCTTTGTAACCCTTATATATTATTTATACTCCCCTATATGAGCCGCCGGTTCCCCCGACGGCTCATTCCCTTTTAAATCCCTTTTTCAAATTTCTTTTCACGCTTTTCTATGCAGCCCGGGTCAGGAGCTTCTGATCCACCTCACCACAAACACGATCAACAGCACCGGTATCAGAATCGGCGCCAGATAGGACAAAATCGAAAATGCCGCTCCAAATATGAGAATCAGGACGACAAATACGAGAATCAGTACCAGCCGCAGCGGCATGTGGAACAGGCGTCTTTTGTGCTGCATACCGTCCCCGTCGGCATATCCGCCGTAACCGTTATAGCCGTAGCTGCCCTGACTGTCGCAGCCATCGCCCCCCTCTCCGCTGCCCCGCTCCGCGCGCTTGCTGGCATCCGAAATGCTGCGCGCCAACAGTCTCGGATCTCCCAGCTCTGCGATCACCTCCGTCTCGCTCAGGTTCATCCGCACCCGCGTATTGATATAGTCCTCATAATATCTGATGTTCTCTTCCACCTGCGAAGCGCTGACCCTGCCTGTCAACGCCATTCTCAGACTGTCCAGGAACTCCTGTTTTGTCATATCTTTCCTCCGTCCCCGCAGCAAGTCAAAGCGGGCATGCACAACGTTTCACACATTATAACATGCCCGCCTTGATTCGTAAATAAAAGGTAAGGAAAGGTACTATAAACTTTCTATAAAGATATAAGCAAAAATGTCAGCCCTTCACGGCACCAGCAACCATTCCCTTGATGATCTGCTTGCTGAACATAAAGTACAGAATCACGATCGGGGACATGGTGATCAACATAGCTGCCATCTGCTTCGGATAGTCGGATGCGAACTGACCCTTAAACTGTGTCAGTGCAAGAGGCACCGTCTGCAGATGCACATTCTTGATCAAAACCAACGCGAAGGAGAACTCATTCCAGCATCCGAAGATCTGAATAATGGCAACCGTCACCAGAATCGGTTTGCAGATCGGAAGGATGATATTCAACAGCGTGTGGGAAAAGCTGCTTCCGTCAATGGCTGCCGCCTCCTCCAAGGAGACCGGAATGCTCTTTACATAGCCTTCCACAAGGAAGATACCCATGGGAAGCGCAAAGGAAACATAGGGCAAAAGCAGTGTATACCACTGGTTGGAAATACCGCAGCTCTTGAATACCACATAGATGGGTACCAGCAGGGAATGGATCGGGATCAGCATTCCCATGAGGAACATCACATAGAGCGGACGGTTCAGTTTAAAACGAACTCTTGCCAGAATGTAACCTACTACAAAGCTGAATAAAACGATCAGAACGATGGAAAGCGCCGTGGTACGCACGCTGTTCATCATGGACTCTCCCAGATGGTAGTCCGAGTTGCCCAAAATTCTGATATAGTTGACCAGGGTAGGGTTCTTGGGAAGTCCCACAATGTCTGCATTGAACACTCTCTTCTCCTTCAGTGAGGAATACAGCATCCACACGATGGGGAAAATACAGGAAAGTGAAAATACAATACAGATAAAGTTGAGTACTACCGTAAGGATACCCTTGCGAACAGGATGGGGTTTTGCTACTGCCTGAGTATGTGTTGACATCTTCTACGCCTCCTTCTCGCGGGTGAATAAATTTGCAAGCAACTGTGATCCGCCGATGACCAGCATTGCCAGTACAAAGATTCCTACGGAAATACAGCTTCCGTAACCCATATTGCTCTGATTGAAGGAAATCTGGTAACCGTACATTGCCATAACCATGGACGCGGTACCCGGACCACCCTTCGTCATAACGAAGATATTATCGAACGCCTTCATATTACCTGCTACGCAGAGGGTAATACAAACAAGCATTGTGTTCTTAATCAGGGGAAGTGTGATATACCATGCCTTCTGCACACCGTTGGCTCCGTCGATCTCCGCGCTCTCGAACACTTCCGTATCGATGGAAGAAATTGCGGAGAGGATGATTACCATGTAATATCCGATATACTGCCAGATCAGAGGAATGGATACCAAAAGCATTACTAACTTCGGCTCATTCAGCCAAACCTTACAAAGATCAGGTCTGCCGATAACTCTCAAAAACCAGTTGATGATTCCGTACTGGTTGTGATAGATCATATTCCAGATCAAGCCCAGACACACTGCTGAAATCGTGCTGGGGAAAAATCCAAAGGTTCTGTGAATCCCTTTCAGCTTTACCACCTTGGAATTCACAATCATTACCATGATAAAAGCGATGCCGACCTGTCCGATGATACATGCAACCACCAGATAGATGTTATGTCCGAAGGACTCCCAGAAAGTCGCATCGTGAAACAGTTGAATATAATTATCGAATCCAATAAAAGTCTTCTTGGGGCCACCCTTCCATTCAAAAAAGCTATAAACGAATGCGGTTACCAGAGGAACAAATACAGTGAATACGAAAAAGACAACCGGTAAAATCAAATACAGAAATACAGTTCGTCCTTTTGGTTTGATTGAGTTTAACATGTTATGTACGCCCTCTCCTTCCTTTACAAAAACCGTTCTGCCTGCACTAAGGTAGGCAGAACGGCCTGAAAGTAAATCTCTTTTTTACTGCAAAGGACTTATGCCCCTGTCAGTCACCTTCTTAGTAGTTTGCTTCGTATGCAGCCTGTGCATTTGCAGCAACATCCTCAGGTGTCATATCTCCGTTCATCATGGACTGCAGGTCTGTGTTCAGAACATCCCATACAGTGCTGGAGATGTAGGAGTCGTAAATCTCGCAGGTCTCGGTATCAACATAAGACCAGTTGTAGAATGCCTGGGTAACTGCATCGAAGCCGCTCAGATCTACGTCAGCAACCTTGGTAAGTCCGCCCAGAGCGTAGCCGGTAGCTACATAGCTTGCGAATGCAGGACCGGTAACGTACTCAGCCAGATCGATAGCTGCTGCCAGCTTAGCAGGATCCTCAGCAACCTTAGGATTGATTGCTACTGCGTATCCAAGACCGATGTTCTGGGAATTAGGAGCGTAGGTTGCATCTGCAGGCTGAGGAAGAACTGCGAAACCGATGTTGTTGAACTTGTCAGGATCGCTCTCCTTCAGAGTAGCTGCGATATAGGACTCATCCCAGTTACCGCCGATGAATGCTGCTGCGGTACCAGCGATGTAGTACTCACGAGCGTCCTCGTTGGTGACTGCGTTGAAGTCCTCGTTGAAGATTGCAGTGTCATTGAACAGTCTCTGGGTCTCAGCAAGAGCTGCTACGAAGGTATCATCTGTGAACTTGGAACCGCTCTTTGCAATCAGACCCATGAACCAGTCGGGACCGGTATATCTGTTTCCTAAAGTAGACAGGAAGCAGGAGTTTGCCTGCCACTTACCGCCGTTACCGAACGCAACAGTGGTGATGCCCTTTGCGTTGAAGTATTCAGCAGCCTTCTCAACATCTTCCCAAGTTGTCGGGAAAGAATCAAATCCAGCCTCTTTCCACATTGCCTTGTCGTAGATTACAACAGTACAGGTACCGCCTGTCAGTACAGGGAAACCATACATCTTTCCATCTACGGTGAAAGGTGCGAAGTAAGAGGTGTTGTAGTCAGCGTAGTAAGGAGACTCTTTGATGATGTCGGTCAGGTCAAGGATCAGTCCCTGATCCGCCCATGCGATGGTATTCATACCCTGAAGTAAGAATACATCAGGCAGGTCATCTGCTGCTGCCAGTGTAGCGATCTGGGTCTTGTACTCTGCGTTAGCCAGAACGTTCTGGGTCAGAGTGATGTCCGGATGAGCCTCATCCCACTGTGCAAGAACGGTACGGAAACCATCGGAACCACCGTTACCCTGAGCCTCCTCAGAAGTAGAGTAGTGCATGATCTCCAGCTCGCCTACATATGCTGCAGAGCCGTCGTCTGTCTTGGACTCTTCGCTAGCAGGTGCTGCGGAAGACTCCGTCTTTGTTTCGGTGTTTGCTCCGCTTCCGTCGGTAGTGGTAGAACCATCACCGCATCCAACCAGCAGGCTGGAAAGCATTGCTACGGAAAGCAGGGCTCCAAGTAATTTCTTTTTCATTACTTTTTTCCTCCCTTTAAAATAATGAGTGTGTTTTTTATATTAGTTTTGCATGATCTTATCATGCAAAAATAATACCGGTATTATTTTTCAGATCCGTTTTACCGTTTTCCCTTCGTAGACCTCGCCGCTGATCAAAATCTGTTCCACCAGCGTTGTCTTCGGTTTTTCAATCAGGCTGATGAGCTTTACTCCCGCCATCTCACCGATCCTGCCGGTGTTCTGATGTAAGGTGGTAAGCTGTGGCTCAATATGGCGTCCTACGCGGATACCGTCATAGCCTGCAACGGAAATGTCCTGCGGAATCCGCAGCCCCCGCTCCTTGATCACATTGATGCCTCCGAAGCAGGAAAAATCATCGGGATAGAGGATGCAGGTAGGAGGTCTCTTCAAAGAAAGCAGCTCCTTCGTCCTCTGACCGGCGCCTTCCGTATCCCTGTACGCCGATTCTAATATGTAACTGTCCGGAACGGTAAGTCCCAACTCCTCCGCCGTCCTGTAAAATGAGGAGAGACGGCTCTGGGTAACCGAGGAATCCGCGCCGTGGATATAGGCGATCCTGCGGTGTCCCTGTTCATATATATAGGTAAGCAGTTGTTTCATGCCTCCTACGTTGTCCGAAATGACTGCCGACCTGTTGTGGAACAGATGATCGATGGTAATCAAGGGAATGTCGCTGTGCACCAGCTCCTCCACCTCGTCGCCGAGGAAGTCTACGCAGGCGATCACCACGCCGTCAAAGCCCCGGTACTTGCAATGCTCCAGATAGCTCATCTTGCCTTTTCCCTTACGCCCGGTGTTGATAAAAGTGATGTCATATCCCCTCGTCTCCACCGTCCGTTTGAAGCTGTCGAGCACATTGGAAAAGAAATCATGGGTCAGACCACTCTGCGCCTCATCCGCAAACAGCACTCCTATATTATAGGTACGGTTTGTTTTCAGCGCCCTGGCAGATGAGTTTGGAAAGTATCCCATTTCCTTTGCCGTCTGCCGAATCTTTTCCTTTGTCTCCTCCCCGATATCCTTGTGGTCGTTCAATGCCTTGCTGACTGTCGCCACGCTGACACCGCACGCCCTGGATATATCTTTCATTGAGATCATGTTGCAATCCCCAATCTCCAGCTTCCCTCGTCTTTGTCCACATTGAAAAGTCGCTTAATCGTTTTCGCAGTTATAATATACATCAACATTTATATTTTTGCAACACTTTTTATATCTTTTTTATGCATTTATTATAGCTTTAGCAAACTTACACAGTTTTGTTGCACAATTTTTTGTACTTTTGTATAGGCGTATTTCCAGTTTCGTCTATATTTAATCAAAAATGTGCCGTTTTGCCCCCCTCCCCCCCTCTCCTCACCTCCTCCGCCTTTTGTTTCAGTTATCGGTTGTGTATTTCATGGTTTACTCAAAAAGTCCATTTTTACTGCATTTTCTTGTTGCGCTCCCTGTCTTTCTTGTGTATAATTTGAAATTAGAAGAAGTTGTACTTTTTTACTTAAACGTTTACTTCAAAAACCATTCCACAACTGAAAAGGAGAAAAAACCATGAAATTCGGCTATTTCGACGATGGGAACCGCGAGTACGTGATCACTACCCCGAAGACTCCCCTTCCCTGGATCAACTATCTGGGCTGCAAAGACTTTTTCAGCCTGATCTCCAATACCTGCGGTGGCTACACCTTCTATAAGGATGCAAAGCTGCTGCGTCTGACCCGTTATCGTTACAACGATATCCCCGCCGATACCAACGGCAAGTACTTCTACATAAAGGACGGCGATACCGTCTGGAATCCGGGCTGGCAGCCCTCCAAGACGGAGCTTGACTCCTACGAGTGCCGCCACGGCATCGGCTACAGCCGTTTCACCGGAAAGAAGAACGGCGTGGAGGCATCCGTTCTCACCTTTGTTCCCATGCAGGACACCTGTGAGATCAGCCGTATCAGCATTACCAACAACTCCGACACCGAAAAGAACCTTTCTCTGTTCTCCTATGTAGAGTGGTGTCTGTGGAATGCTGATGATGATATGAAGAATTTCCAGCGTAACCTGAGCACCGGCGAAGTGGAAGTCGTGGACTCCACCATTTTCCACAAGACCGAGTACAGAGAGCGCCGCAACCATTATGCGGTTTACTCCGTAAATGCAAAGGTTGACGCTTTCGACACCAGCAGGGACGCTTTCCTCGGTGCATACCGCGGCGCTGATCTGCCGGAGGCTGTTGAGAACGGTGCATGCACCAACTCCATGGCAAGCGGCTGGTCTCCCATCGCTGCGCATCAGATCAATCTGACCCTGAAGCCCGGCGAGAGCAGGAGCTACATCTTCGTGCTGGGATATGTGGAAAATCCCGAGGACGAAAAGTGGGAATCCTACGGCGTGATCAACAAGAAGCGCGCTTTTGCAATGCTTGAGCGCTACAACACGGATGCCGGTGTGGACGCCGCTTTCGCAGAGCTGAAGGCTTACTGGGAGAAGCTGCTTTCCAAGTACACCGTGGAATCCGGCAACGACAAGGTAAACCGCATGGTTAATATCTGGAACCAGTATCAGTGTATGGTGACCTTCAATATGTCCCGTTCCGCTTCCTATTATGAATCCGGTATCGGCCGCGGCATGGGCTTCCGTGATTCCTGCCAGGATCTGCTCGGCTTCGTGCATCTGATCCCCGACCGTGCAAGGGAGCGTATCATTGACATTGCTTCCACCCAGTTCCGGGACGGCAGCGCTTATCATCAGTATCAGCCCCTTACCAAGAAGGGCAACTCTGACATCGGCAGCGGCTTCAATGATGACCCGCTGTGGCTGATTGCCGGAACCAGCGCCTATGTGCGTGAGACCGGAGATACATCCATCCTGAAGGAGATGGTTCCCTACGACAACGATATGTCGGTTGCAACCACCCTGATGGAGCACTTAAAGCGCTCCCTTGATTACATCATCAACCACAAAGGCCCTCACAACCTGCCTTTGATCGGGCGTGCAGACTGGAATGACTGTCTGAACTTAAATTGCTTCTCCGAGCATCCCGGCGAGTCCTTCCAGACCTTCGGCCCCAGTGAAGGTCCCGTTGCGGAGTCCGTGTTCATCGCCGGCATGTTTGTAAAATACGGCGAGGAATATGCGCAGCTGGCTGAGCTTCTGGGCGATGCCGCAGAGGCAAAGAGAGCCCGCGACGAAGTAGCCGTTATGTATGACGCCATCCTGAAGGACGGCTGGGACGGCGAGTGGTTTGTGCGTGCTTACGACGCTTACAGCCACAAGGTTGGTTCCAAGGAATGTGAGGAAGGCCAGATCTTCATCGAGCCGCAGGGCTTCTGTGTTCTGGCAGGCGTCGGCGTCAAGGAAGGTCTTGCCGAGAAGGCGCTCAACTCCGTAAAGGAAAGACTGGACACCAAGTACGGCGTAATGATCCTGCAGCCCGCTTACACAAGATATCATCTGGAGCTTGGCGAGATCACCTCTTATCCGCCCGGATACAAGGAGAATGCAGGTATCTTCTGCCACAACAACCCTTGGGTATCCATCGCTGAGACCGTGATTGGCAGAGGCGACCGTGCTTTTGAGATCTATCAGAAGACCTGTCCCGCATATGTGGAGGAGATCAGTGAGATCCACCGCACCGAGCCGTATGTTTACTCCCAGATGGTTGCCGGACGCGACGCCAAGTTCCACGGCGAAGCAAAGAACAGCTGGCTGACCGGTACGGCTGCATGGACTTTTGTCAATATTTCCCAGTACATTCTGGGTGTATATCCGACCCACACCGGACTGAGCATCGATCCTTGTCTTCCCAAGGGCTTCGGCGATTTCAAGCTGACCCGTTCCTTCCGCGAAGGCATCTACCACATCGATGTGAAGAATCCTTCCGGCGTAGAGAAGGGTGTTGTTTCCATGGTAGTGGACGGCAAGCCGGTGGACGGCCACATCATCCCTTACGAGAAGGACAAGACCGAATACCATGTTACCGTAACCATGGGCTAAATTTCAAAACCTGCGCCGCAGTTCGTGAGAAAGAATCCTGCTTTGCAGGATTCTCCGCCTGCGGCGGGTCGCTTTTGCGACATGATACCTCTCCGCCGCAGTGCGATCCTGCCCGGAGGGCTTTTATATCATAGGAATTACGGAGTAATTTCCTATGGTATAAAAAAGGGCTGTACCGATATGGTACGGCCCTTTTGATGTCATGGGGAATTATTTCTTTACATAAGGGGTGCAAAGAGCTTGCAGATATGCCCGAACAGCCTTGTGTGCAGGGGAATCGATTTGTAGTATTCCTCCGTCACCCTGCTGCATTTTGCAAGTGTTTCCCTAAAATCCTCCTCCACATCCGCCACCACGCTGTTGCGGTAAAAGTAGGCTGCGCACTCGAAGTGGTGGTACAGACTGCGGTAATCCAGATTGATGGTTCCCACCACCGCTTTGCAGTCGTCCGAGGTGAATACCTTCGCATGCACAAAGCCCGGCGTGTATTCGTAGATCTCCACGCCTGCGGAAAGCAGCGTGAGATAATAGGTTCTCGCAATGGCAAACGCATATTTTTTATCCGGTATGTGCGGCAGGATCAGCTTGACCTCCACGCCTCTCTGGGCGGCATATTTTAACATCATCAGAAAGGTGCTGTCCAGAATCAGGTACGGCGTCATAATATGCACATAGCGGGACGCCGTGTTCAGGATGTCCAGATAGACCTTCTCCGCCACATTCTCCTTGCAGTTCGGCCCGTCCCCGTAGGGAATCACAATACCGTCGGACAGCGGAGCGGTCGCCTCCTCTTCCTTCCACTTTTTCAGGTACTTTCCGAAATCCTCCGTTTTGCCCGGTGTATCCCAGTTTCTGAGAAACATGACCGTAAAGCTGTCCACCGCTTTTCCCGTGATTTTTACCGCCACATCCTTCCAATGCCCGAAGCGCTCTCTCCGGTTGATGTACTCGTCCGCCAGATTTACGCCTCCCGTATATGCTACCCTGCCGTCGATCACAAGGATTTTTCTATGGTCACGGTTATTCTGGTGGGTGGAGAGCATGGGCACGATCTGGGCAAAGGGCTTTGTCTTGATTCCAAACTTCTCCATTTTTTTCGGGTAATTATAAGGAAGCAGAAGCAGGGAGCACATGCCGTCGTACATGAAGCGCACCTCCACTCCCGCTGCCGCCTTCCGCTTTAGCACCGCCAGAACGGAATCCCACATCAGACCTGGCTCCACGATAAAATATTCCAGAAAAATGAAATGCTCCGCCCGCTCCAGTTCTTCCAGCATATCCTTCCATTTTTCTTCTCCCATTCTGAAATAGGTATTCTTCTCTGCGGGATATACCGGATATCCTGCCGTATAGGCAAGATAATGGGCAAGCTGCCCCGCCGCGCTCTCCATCTCTTCTATCTGCTCCAGCACTTTCCCGTCAGGCTCCATATAGGACCGGGTCTGCGCGATCACGCGGTTCATCTCATGCTTCAGTCCGCGGCTCCCCAGATTCTTGTCCACAAACAGAAACACTATGGTTCCCACCACGGGGAGTGCGCAGATGGGGATTGCCCAGGAGAGCTTGAACTCCGGCAGATCTTCCTTGTTGATCAGATAGATCAGCACCACCACACCCAGCAGCACCATACCGCTGTAAACATAGGTGCTGTACCGCCCCATCCACAGGAAGGTACTCACCAGAATGGCAATTTGCAGTAAAAGTGACAACACGATAATCAGGGTACGGCTGAACACCAGCTTGAAAAACACATGCAAAAACTTTTTCATTTGTCTCTCTGCCCTCTCTTTTGAAAATACGGATCTTACCTCGATTATAACATATCCTCCTTCGTCCGCGTATAAAAAAACTTTGAAAAAGCCCTTGACAATCCCGGGGTCTCTATGTAAAATATTTAATGTTGCAGGTGATTACATCTGTTGTGTGCGTTTAGCTCAGCTGGATAGAGCGTTTGGCTACGGACCAAAAGGTCGGGGGTTCGAATCCTCTAACGCACGCTACTGTGCGTTTGCGCACGTTTTATGCGTTTACGCGCATTATCGTTGAGCCGGGATTCTTTGAGTGTTCAAAGGATTTCGGCTTTTTTCATGGTTGGATTTTGGAGTACGGCGATGTGTGGGCTTTGCGTGTGCGGAATCAAGGAGGAAATGTTTTATGGAGCTGATTATCAGGAAAATGAGAAAAGATGATGCCCCTGCGCTGCATCTGCTGCTGTCCGATCCGAAGGTGATGCGTTATCTGGAGGCTCCGTACAGTCGGGAGCAGACCGAACATTTTCTATGCAGTGCCGGATTATCGGATTCCCCCTTGATCTATGCTGTGGAAGAACACGAAAAATTCATTGGATATGTCATATACCATTCCTATGACCACGAAAGCATGGAAATAGGCTGGGTTCTCTTCCCCGCCTGCTGGGGGCGCGGATATGCATCAGCGCTCACCGATCAGTTGATCCGGAAGGCACAGCAGGAGCAGAAGGATGTGGTGATAGAGTGTGTACCGCAGCAGACAGCCACAAAACAGATTGCACGCAAGAAAGGCTTTTCCTGTAAAGGGATCTGCGACGGGCTGGAGATATACCGGCTGGAGCATTAGATCTTGAGGAGGCATTAATATGGCAAACATACTATATATCGCCTTTAAAGGAAAAAATAATTCATCCTGTCAGCTTGTCAGCCAGATGCACGCGGATGCTTTTTATCTTACAAATTCCTTTCCCGGCATCAAACGTGATATTGACACCCTGTCTATGAACTACGAAAAGATACTCATGTTGGGATTGGATAAGAATTTGCATGATGCCGTCCGCTTTGAGCGGGCGGCGCAAAAGGACGGCAAGCTGCTCTATTCCTCCATGGATATCGAGCCCTATTTGGCTTTGGCAAATGAAATGGGGCTATCCTATACTGTGTCGGAGATTCCTGGCACATACCTGTGTAACGAAGCATATTGGTATGTGTTACAGAAAGCAGAATGTCCTGTCTTGTTTCTTCACATCCCTTCCACTTCGCACATGTCCGACGGCTTCGGAGACAAACTCAGGAAACTGCTGGAATCTGCTGCGGCGCTTTGACATCCACCCGTCTGGCATGTCTACATCGCGCTGTCTGCGTTGCACTGTCTTTCCTGCACTGTCAGTGTTCCACCGTCTATCTTGCCCTGTCTGTGTTGCTCATAGGCAAGGTTGTTGCCGCATGAAGATTTGTCCCCCACGGGTACAGATCAGCAAAAATGCTTTTCTGTACCCGAAAACCCGCCGGATTTCCACTCAAATCGGGTACAGATGAACAAAAAAACGCTTCTGTACCCGAAAACCCGCCAGATTTCCCGCTCAAATCGGGTACAGATCGACCAAAAACTTCTCCTGTACCCGAAAACCCGCCGGATTCCCGCTCAAATCGGGTACAGAACAGCAAAAACGCTCTCCTGTACCCGGAAGCCTGCCAGACTTCCACTTACCACGGGTACAGATCAGCAAAAATGCGCTCCTGTACCCTTCCGGCTTTTCTGATCCGCCAGTCATGACGGAAAGCAGTTGCTTGCGGCAGGAAAAAGAAATTTGTTTTATGTGCTGAAAAAATCAGGCACTGTACCCAACGGGTGCAGTGCCTGAACTTGTTAAAAGGATTCTACTTTAAATCAATCTTTCTTTCCTTTGCTGTCCAGCTTCTGCAGGATCCAGACAAAGAAGATGATGATGATGATGGCGGCAAAAATGCCTGCCATGCCGTATCCCATGATTTCAAGTGCTGCCAAGATATTTGCGTTCATGTGCCACCTCCTACATAGTCTGTGCAAACTGCGCTACAAGCTGGATGATCATACCGCCCGCGATTGCGGAGGAAATCTGTCCAGCCACGTTGGCGCCTGCTGCCTGCATGATGAGAATATTGCCGGGGTTCTCCTCCTGCGCCATCTTCTGCACCACTCTGGATGCCATGGGGAATGCGGAAATACCGGCAGCTCCCACCATGGGATTGATCTTCTTTTTGAGGAAGATGTTCAGTATCTTCGCAAACATAACGCCGCCGAAGGTATCAAATACAAACGCCGCCAGACCGATCAGCATAACCAGAAGCGTATCCACCTTGACAAAAGCCTCCGCCTTCATGCTGAAGGAAATGGTGATACCGAGCAGCAGGGTGATCAGGTTGGTCAAAGGTCCCTGTGCCGTATCCGAAAGATTCTGCAATACGCCGCACTCGCGGATCAGGTTGCCGAACATCAGGCAGCCAACCAGAGATGCCGAGGAGGGCGCCACAAAGCCCACGATGATCGTCACCACGATGGGGAACAGGATCCTTGTCCGCTTGGAAACGGAGCCGGGCTTGTATTCCATCTTAATACTGCGTTCTTTCTTAGTCGTGATCAGCTTGATTGCCGCCGGCTGTACGATGGGAACCAATGCCATGTAGGAGTACGCCGCCACCGCGATCGCTCCGATATAGTTGGAATGCAGAACCTGCGAAACCAGCAGGGATGTGGGACCGTCCGCCGCACCGATGATACCGATGGATGCCGCATCCTTCAAGTCAAAGCCCAGCAGCACAGCAAAGAGAAGCGCTGCAAAAATACCGAACTGCGCTGCCGCACCGAACAGAAACATGATGGGCTTCGCCAGCAGCGGGCCGAAGTCGATCATGGCGCCGATGCCGATAAACAAGAGAAGCGGCAATGCTTCCGAAGCCTCGATTCCAATCTCATACAGCCACTGGATGATGCCGTTTGTCTCTCCCACGCCTTCCAGCACCTGATTGATGGCATTGGCGCCGGGAAGATTGACAAGAATGGCACCAAAGCCCATCGGCAAAAGCAAAGAAGGTTCATATTCCTTTTTGATTGCAAGCCAAATCAGCACTGCGCCCACCACATACATGACGATCTGCTGCCATGTGACTGCGCATATGCCTTCCCATAGAAAACTCATAGTTTTTCCTCCATGTGTAATTGTTTTGTAGGTACATAACATTATAAACTCTGGACAGTCTAATGTAAAGGCAAAAACCTCGCGCCAAATGTAAAATAATCTTAACAATGCTGTCCTCTTGTGCTAAACTGTAACGGGGATTGTTCCCGTCGAAGAAAGGAACACTATGCGTTTTGACATGCACTGCCACACCAAGGAAGGCTCGCTGGACGGAAAAGTCCGGCTTGCCGATTTTGTAGAGCAATTAAAGAGCCGGGGCTATCAGGGAATGCTTGTGACCGATCACAATTCCTACAACGCCTACCGTTACTACAAAAAACATAAGGATGATCCTGCCTTCCGGGATTTTACCATATTAAAGGGGATTGAGTATGATACCATCGACGCGGGACATATTCTGGTGATCCTGCCGGAGTACACCAAGCTTCCGCTCATGGAGCTGCGGGGACTCCCCGTGACCGCGCTGATCGAAGTGGTTCACTTCTACGGCGGCATTCTGGGACCGGCGCACCCGTGCGGGGAGAAATACTTAAGCTTCTGCCGCTCCCGGCGCTACCGCAAGAATCACGACATATTAAAGAATTTTGACTTCATGGAAACCTTCAACGCGTGCGAAAGCCCCGCAACCAACAAAAGGGCGGCGGAGCTTGCTGAAAAATATGATCTTCCCGGCTTCGGCGGCAGCGACGCCCACAAGCCGGACTGCATCGGTCTGGCATACACCGACCTGCCGGATTCCGTACAGACGGAAAGCGATCTGATCCGCTACGTCAAATCAAAACAGCCTGTGCGCTGCGGCGGTTGTTATTATACGCACACCACCAAGGACAAAATCGGCTTCTTAAACAATGTGCTTGTGTATTCTTTCTGGTTCTACAATAAAGCTGCGGGGCTTTTCCGCTACTACAAGCGCCGGCTCGCGATCTCCGCGCTCCGCCATGCCAAAAAGGCTTAGTCTTCCGGCTCTTTGAACATTTCGGCAAGGGTATGCCATCCCAGCACGGCACACTTCACCCTTGCCGGCATGTGGGCAATGTCCTTGAGTGCGGACGCTTCCTCCAGCTCCTCTGTCTCCTCCGGGGTCGTCTCCCCCTTTATCATCCGAAAGAACAGCTTGCCCAGCCGGAGTGCTTCTTCCTTCTTCTTCCCGATGATCATACCCAGCATGATATCCGCCGACGCCTGGGAAACGGCACAGCCGTCCCCAACAAAGGCGCCGTCTGCGATCACATCATCCACTACCTTGAGCTTCAAAAAAATATCATCACCGCAGTTGGGATTTACACCCTCCAGCACCAGATTGGCATCCGGCAGATCATGCTTGAACTCCGGACGCAGATTATGCTCCGTCAGAATTTCGTTGTAAAAGCTTCTATTCTCCATAGCCCATCCTTTCCCGGACACTTGCCACCGCGTCCACGAATGCGTCGACTTCTTCCGCCGTGTTGTAGAACATCAGGCTTGCCCGCGTTGCGGAACGCACGCCCAGATATGCAAGCAGCGGCTGCGCACAGTGATGTCCGGCGCGCACATCGATTCCTTCTTCTTCCAGAATTGCGCTCACGTCATGGGGGTGCACATCATCCACCACAAAGGTCACAATGCCCGTGTGCTCCCGCGCATCCTCCGAGCCCAGCACATGCACATGGGGAAGTCTGCAAAGCCCGTCCATCGCCCGTTTTGTCAGGGCAAGCTCCCTCTCCTGCATTCTCTCAAAGCCGATTCTCTCGATATAGCGGATCGCCTCCGCCAGACCCACGGCCCCCGCCGCGTTCACCGTGCCCGCCTCGAACTTGTGCGGCAGCTCTGCAAATACCGCGCCCTCTCTGGTCACGCTGTCGATCATCTCACCGCCGGTGAGGAAGGGCGGCATCTGTTCCAAAAGCTTTCTTCTTCCGTACAACACGCCGATTCCCATGGGGCCAAAGAGCTTATGTCCGGAAAAGGCAAGGAAATCCACATCAAGCGCCTGCACATCAAGCGGCATATGCGGAGCGCTCTGCGCCGCATCCAGCACCACCACCGCGCCGACAACATGCGCCCTCTCCGCGATCCGGACAATGGGATTTACTCTGCCCAGCACATTGGAAACATGAGTGACCGCCACAAGCCTTGTCCGGTCGGAAAATGCGGCGTCCATCCGCTCCTCCGTGATCTCCCCGTCCGGCCCGCACTCCAGAAACACCAGCTTTGCCCCCGTGGTGCGCGCCACCATCTGCCATGGCAGCAGATTGCTGTGGTGCTCCATGATGGAGACCACGATCTCGTCTCCTTCCTTCAGGCGGGACAAGCCGTAGCTGTACGCCACAAGATTCAGGCTTTCCGTGGTGTTGCGTGTAAATATGATCTCCTCCGGCGCAGCCGCATGTAAAAAACGCTGCACGGTTTTTCTGGCTTCCTCATACGCCTCCGTCGCCCTCAGGCTTAGCGGATAAAAGCCCCGCAGAGGATTGGCGTTGTCATGCTCATAGAAAGCGCGCTCCGCCTCCATGACGCAGACCGGTCTCTGGGAGGTGGCGGCGTTGTCCAGATAGAAGGTCTTTTCCGTCTGCAGCAGCGGAAAATCGGCACGTCCGTCAAACAAAAGCTCCTCCACCGCCTCCTTTGCAAGCTGCTCCGCCCCGGCATCCCGCATCTGGCTGCAAAGACGCTCCAGCTTCGCGCGGGTCATCATCTTCTCCGCCGTCTCTTTTCCGATTCCTCTGGAAGCAAAATACAGAAGCGTGTCCCCATCCAGCTCGCCGATGGTGGCGCCGTGATTTCCCTTCACATCCTCCTCCGCGCAGAGAATGAGAGGCACGGTTCTGTTCCGTAAATCATCGCCTAAAAGGAGCACGTTCTCCGTCTCCTGTCCCTCCGCACCGGCGGAACCCTTCTTGAAATCAATGGTTCCGCGGAAGATCTTGTCCGCATGGTTAAGCAGCGTTCCATCCGCCCGGATATCGCTGATGCTTCTCTCCCCGAAATGGTTGACCGCCATATTCAGATCAAGCAGCTGACCCTCGCCGCAGACATAGCCGATCTGCGTGGAAAAGCGGCTGTCCGCCCCGTCAAGATCCACCCGGCATCCGTCATACAGATTTCCCTTTCCCGCAAAGAGCTGCAACAGCTCAAGCTCCGCCTCCTCCTCGCAGCGTGCACCGATGTCACTTAACAGTACGCTTTCCTGTCCCGGCGTCAAAATCTGGATCAGCTTAATATGCGACCTTTCCTTCGCATGCACCAGTGTCCTGACCGCTAAGGATGCCTGCCTGCTGCCCGTCCGGCAGTCCATGACCACCGTGAGACGGTTTTCCGGCTCCACCGTGATCCGCACAAGCCCGGCGCTCTGCTCCTCTTTTCTGCCTCTGATATGGATTCGCACCGGATTTTCCTGCTGTCCGTTCACCTGACATGCGGCTGCTCTTTCAAACAGGGAATCCGACTCCACGCCGGCACCCGTCAGGATCGCAGGCGTTTCTGCTTCCTCCCGCAGAACAAGGTTTTCCGTATCGATCCTGCAGCCTTCGGTCTCCCCCGTCCACTGCAGCACCGCCTCATTTACCTGCAGCCGGTTCCATGTGGGCGCCGGGAGCTGATTGATTTTATATTCACGATTCTGTACCATATTTTACAATCTCCTTCCCTTACCCGATACAGCCCTTCATCTCCAGCCGGATCAGATTGTTCATCTCAATCGCGTATTCCAGAGGCAGCTCCTTGGACACATTGTCTGCAAAGCCACTGACGATGCACGCCTTTGCCTCCTCCTCGCTCATGCCCCGGCTCATCAGATAGAACACCGCCTCGTCACTGATCCGCCCGATCTGCGCCTCATGCCCGATGTTGGCGTCCTTCGTGCGCACATCCATGGCGGGGATGGTGTCGGATCCGGATTCGGAATCCAGCATCAGGGACTGGCAGGAAACGGAAGACTTGGTTCCCTTTGCCTCCTTTGTGACCACCACGGAGCTTCGGAAGGTGCTGATACCGCCGCTCTTTGATATGGATCTGGTATTCATATAGGAGCTGGTATCCGGTGCGCAGTGTACCACTTTTGCCCCCGTGTCCAGATTCTGTCCTTTTCCTGCAAAGGTCACGCCGGTAAACTCCATCTTCGCGCCGCGCCCTTTCAAAATACTCATGGGGTACAGGTAGGAAACGTGGGAGCCGAAGGAGCCGGACACCCATTCGATGATGCCGTCTTCCTCCACCACTGCCCGCTTCGTGTTCAGGTTATACATATTTTTTGACCAGTTCTCAATCGTGGAATAGCGCAGCTTTGCGTTCTTCCCCACAAACAGCTCCACGCAGCCCGCATGCAGGTTCGCCACATTGTATTTGGGTGCGGAGCAGCCCTCTATGAAGTGCAGGCTGGCGCCCTCCTCCACAATAATCAGCGTATGCTCAAACTGTCCTGCGCCGGGCGCATTCAGCCTGAAATAGGATTGGAGCGGAATCTCCACGGAAACACCCTTCGGCACATACACAAAGGAGCCACCCGACCAGACAGCGCCGTGCAGGGCGGCAAATTTGTGATCCGACGGCGGCACAAGCTTCATAAAATGCGACTTCACCATGTCGGCATACTCTCCGGTCAGCGCGCTTTCCATATCCGTGTAGATCACGCCCTGTGCCGCCACTTCCTCCTTCACATTGTGGTACACAAGCTCGGAGTCATACTGGGCACCCACGCCCGCCAGCGACTTTCTCTCCGCCTGCGGGATTCCCAGCCGTTCAAAGGTGTCCTTGATATCCTGCGGCACCTCCGACCAGTCGGCTTTCATCTGCGTATTGGGGCGCACATAGGTCACAATGTGATCCATGTCAAGTCCCTCGATGGACGGCCCCCACCGGGGAACCGAAAGCTGCTCATAAATTTTCAGGGAATCCAGCCTGAACTGCCTCATCCATTCGGGATCATGCTTTTCAAGCGACAGCTGCTCCACGATCTCCGGTGTCAGACCGGCGTGCAGGCGGTAGGCGTCCTTCTCCTCATCCTTTATATCATAAACGCTTCTGTCGATATCCTCCACATAGCTCTTTTCTTCTTCCAAACCGTTCTCTCTCATTGCACTCTCCATTCCGCACTAAGCGTTTTCGTATGCACCAAAGCCCTTCTCGTTGATCTCCCCGATCAGACTGCCGTCTCCGGTCTTTACAATATGTCCGCCCACCATCACATGGGTGGTATCCACATGCAGCGCCTCTAAAATCTTGGCGCTGTGGGTGATGATCAAAAGGCTGCCCTCGCTGCTCTTCTGGTATGCCTCGATTCCCTTCGACACGGTGCGCACCGCATCCACATCCAGACCGGAGTCCGTCTCATCCAGAATTGCCAGTGCGGGCTTCAGCATGAGCATCTGCAAAATTTCCGCTTTCTTTTTCTCACCGCCGGAAAAGCCCACATTCAGATCTCTCTCCGCATAGGAGGGATCCATCTGCAGCAGCTCCATTTTTTCCGCCAGTTCCTTCTTGAAGTCCCACAGTCTGACGCGGCTTCCCGTCTTCTGCTCCAGCGCACTTCTGATAAATGCGCTCAGCGTGATGCCGGGCACCTCCAGCGGATTCTGGAACGAGAGGAACAATCCTTTTTTTGCCCGCTCATTGACCGGAAGCCCGGTGATATCCTCCCCCTCAAACAAAATCCTGCCGTTTAAAACCTCGTAGCGGGGATTGCCGATCAGCGTATACCCCAGCGTGGATTTTCCCGTTCCGTTGGGGCCCATCAGCACATGGGTCTCCCCTTTTCCGATCTGCAGGCTTACATCATGCAGTATTTCCTTTTCTTCCACTCTCACATCCAGATGCTGCGCATCCAGAACCCATTCCTTGCTCATGCTCTTCTCTCCTCCGTCCTGTTTGATTCGTCCGGCGTTTTCCCACACCCGGACTTTCGGGCGTTTTGGTAAATATCAGCCAGCGTCATATTGTCAAAATATTGATTGATCAGATCCTCCAGCCCCTGCCATACCGGCAGCATATAGCACATATCCGCCCGTTCACAGGGCTGCGCTCCGTATTGAAGACAGGATACCGGTGCAAGCGTCCCCTCCGTCAGCCTGAGGATCTCGCCAACGCTGTACTCCTCCGGCTTTCTGCACAGGCGGTAGCCGCCCTTCTTGCCGCTGGCGCCGTCCACAAGATGCTGCTTGGACAGGATCGTCATGATGCTCTCCAGATATTTTAAGGAAATTTCCTGCCTGTCGGCAATGTCCTTCAAGGGCGTAAAGCCGTCCCCTTCATGCTCTACCAGCTCCAGCATCACCCGGAGTGCATAGCGTCCTTTCGTAGAAATCATCATAACTGCAGTCCCCCTCTCTTCTTCCGCTCCATATTATACCCATTTACCTACTATGTCAATAGGTGAATAGGTGAAGTTTCCGCTTGCTTTTTTATACAACTGGTGTATGATAGTACAGGCAAATACAAAACAGCTATGAAGGGAAAATCGATTTCTACATGAAGAAGAATTATGAGATGGATCTCTGCACCGGATCCCTTTTCAAAAAAATACTCGTTTACAGTGTGCCTTTGATGTTCACCAATATTCTGCAGGTGCTGTTCAATATGTCCGACATTGCCGTGGTGGGAAAGTTTTCCGGCCCCATCGCGCTGGGCGCCGTGGGCTCCACCAGCATCCTGATCACGCTCTTTACCGGGCTTTTAATCGGGCTTGCCAGCGGTGTCAACGCCCTGACCGCCCTTTATATCGGCTCAAGGAGCAAAAAGGATCTGAAGGAGACCGTACATACCGCCCTGCTGCTCTGCCTGATCGCGGGCATCCTGATCTCCGTTCTGGGCATTTTGTTCTCTGAATGGATCCTGACCGTAATCCACACCAAGGACGAGCTGCTTGCGGACGCCCTTCTCTATCTGCGCATCTATCTGCTCGGCATGCCCGCCCTTGGTCTGTATAACTTCGGTAATGCCGTGCTGAGCGCCGCCGGGGACACAAAGCGTCCTCTCTACTACCTGTTGTTTTCCGGCGTTCTGAATGTGCTGCTCAACCTGCTGTTTGTCATCGTCTTCCGCCTTGATGTGGTGGGCGTTGCCCTTGCCAGCATTATCTCGCAGTATCTGTCCGCCGTGCTGATCCTTCGGGTTTTGCTCACAACTGAGGCGGATTTTTCCGTGTCACTCCGCGGACTTAAGATCGTTTCGGACAAGCTGATCCGCATTCTCAAGATCGGGCTTCCGTCCGCTTTCCAGTATGCGGTTTTTGCCATTGCTAACCTTTTTGTCCAGACCGGTGTAAACTCCTTCGACCATGTGATGGTGGAGGGCAATTCCGCTGCGGCAAACGCAGATCCTCTGGTCTACGATATGATGGCTGCCTTCTACACCGCCTGTGCAAGCTTCATTGCGCAGAATTTCGGTGCAAATAAAAAAGACAGAATCATGAAAAGCTATCTGATCTGTCTTCTTTATTCTTTCGTCATGGGACTGGTTCTGGGCGTTGCCCTTTACCTGCTGCGCCATCCGTTCCTTGCCCTCTTTACCAACGAGGCAGCCGTGGCGGAGGCAGGCATGAAGCGTATCTCGATCATGGCGCTCAGCTACTGCGTCTCCGCCTTCATGGACAATACCATCGCGGCGGCAAGGGGACTGGGCAAAACCTTTGTCCCCACCATTCTTGTGATTCTGGGCTCCTGTGCATTCCGTATCACATGGATCTACACAGTCTTTGCCTATTTCAAAACCATTCCGTCGCTGTATCTGCTTTATGTCTTTTCATGGGCAATCACAGCGATTGCAGAGATTATTTATTTCCTCGCCGTCTACCGCAAGAGCTGCCGTGGATCCGCTAGTCTGTCGTAAAGCTGAAATCTTCCACGCGCGGCCTGCTGAAGCCGTAGCTTGCCACATAGTCGGCGGGTACGTTCAGTTCATAGAGCAGACCCGAGCCCGGTTCTATGGTGCTGTAAATATCCGCTGACACCTGCATGAACACATTCTCTCCGTCCACGATACAGATATTCTGGATTTCTCCCACTGTCACCGTCTCATCCGTTCCGTTCGAGAAATAGAGCGTCACGACCGTGTCCCCGTTGTCGTACTGGTACATCTCCACAACTCTTCCCACAAACGCTCCGCTAAACGTCACAGCATAGTCCAGATCGAAGGAGAGCCAGAATCTTGCGCAGGGACGTCCATCCTGTATGGCATCATAGCCGCCCTCCGTGTGAATGGCTTGCAGATATTCATCCTGCAGGTAGGACAAAGACTCGTCCGTGTACTCGATCTTCCACTCCCCGCTGTCGTCACAGCTTACAATGGTGGAGATCACGTAGCTGTCCAGATCCATCCGGGGATAATCCGCCGGAACCGTGTAGAACAACAGCGTTGCAAACGCATAATTTCCATCCTGTGCGATGATGATCGGCGTTTCATGCTCAAACTGGCTGATATCCCGGTACTCCATGTTGTAATACTGGTCTATGATGCTGCTGTCCATATTGCGGAACAATTCACAGAAGGCATCGTAATCTCCGCCCGCCATGGTGCAAAGTCCTTCAAACAGGCGCACCACGCTGTTTTCCAGATCACTGTACCGGGTGTTATAGCCGTCGTCATAACCGTCGTTCCCGTCAGTGTATCCGTCGTCCCCATATCCGTCGTCTGTGTTGTAATCTCCGCCCGGGTATCCAATATCGCCTGTGTCCTCGGCATCCTCCGCAGGAAGGGGATTGTACGGCACGGAGAACCAGTAATAATAGGAATCAAAATACCCTTGGGACGCCAGATACAGCATGGTGTATTTGTCTCTTCCCTGAGTGGTCAGCGCAAATTCGTCCTCCGGCATCAGATAATAGAGAACCGCGCCGTCGTGCAGATAGCCCTCCTCGTTGAAGGAGCTTTCCCCTGCATCCGGGTACTCCCTGAGCAGCGCCTCCTCGGACTCATAACGCTTCTTGCCGCGAACCTCCCAGAGATCTCCGATTTCATCATAGATCCACATGGTGCAGCTTACGCCACCGTCAAAGCTGGTGATCAGATAGTCTCCGCTGCCGTCCTGCGGAAAAAAGTAATCCGCATCCCCGGCATCCGATTCCATATCCTCCTGTGTGAATTTCTGGGTAAAGGGAGAATCCGCGGTATAAGTTTCCGCCGTCCGGTCTATATCGTCCAGTGTAACGCCGCTGCCCGTATTCTCCGGCTGCGTGCTTCCGTCCTGATTTTTTCCATTTTGATCTTTTCCGCCCTGTCCGTTGTTCCGGTCACTGTCTGAGCTTCCGTCCGGTTCCGTTTCCGTCTGTGCAGCCGTTCCGTTCAGAAGACTTGACGGCCTGAACCCGGTAAAGCTTCCTACGAGAACCGCAACCAGACAGCCGAACAGCACGCCGACGCCCACTGCCGCCAGATTCTTTCCTCTTTTGGAAACAGGCCCCGACGCATCCGGCAGCGCGGTCTTCTTTTTCTTAAAGGCCTCCGCCACCATTAAAAGAACGCTGTTCTCAGCGGCAACTGAGGAAAGGAACAGGGTCAGTCCCAATGCCAGCCCCAACAGCGGCGGCAGGAAAAACGCACCCGCTGCCGCAAGCAGCATCATGACTGCCTGCACGATCCTGGAGCCCGTGGAGAAGCTGCCCGAGCCCAACCCCAGCACCACCTTTTTACAGGTGATCCCGAATCTGGGGAAGAATCCTCCCCTCCTGATATCAGCCGCCACCTTAAAGACGCCGGAAATGATCAGATAGAAGAACAGGGCGCTGAAAAGCTGATTCCAGACGCTGTTTACGCTGAAATATACCGGCAGCACATAAGCCGTCAGAATTGCCGACACAAGCGCCGATGCAATACTGCCCAAAAGGCTTTTCCAAAAGCGCTTCTTTTCATAGCTCTTGGCAATGCTGTAGAAAAAATTCTTGATTACTGTTTTGAATGTTATCTTACTCAAGCTCTCACCTCCGTCACATCAGCAGATTTCTCAGCACGGTGTTGAAAACCGCCATGCAGATATACACGGCTGTGGCGATCAGTGCGCCCCGCCCCACATGCAGCCAGTTGATCTTCTTGTAGTCGTCGGGCTCTTTTCCCGTCGCACGCCCCATGGAAATCTCATAGATTTCCTTCAAGGATTGCTGTGTCTTGGGGAAGTCATGGCGGTCAAAGCGTTCCTCCTCACCCAACAGGTAGGTGAGCACCTGATAATTCTCTTCCCCGCACGACACCACCGTCGCATGGATCTTTGAGCGGGTGCAGGTCTGGATCTCCACCAGATTCTCCCCGCTCTCGGCAGCCGAAGAAAGTCTGGTCAGGATCTCCAGCTCCACAATCTTTTCCGGCACCGGGCACTCGCAGTAGAGAATGCCCTGCCTTTCCGTCACCTTCATCCAGCTGTCCTGAATTGGTGTGTAGTGGAACAGCTCGCTTCCCGCGGCCTGTCTGAAACGTACTCTGATGCACGCTCTGGGCGCACACAGCGCCTTCACCACATCCTGCATATCGGAGAACAGACTGATCTTTCTGCCCTTTATCGTAAGATAGCCTTCCTGCGCAAGCTCCGCAAGCATGGCCTCGCAGTTCTCAGCACCCAGCTTTTCCCTGTGCTCCGCGCACTTTGCGAGAAAATCGTTCATGGGTGACTGCACTTCTATTTTGATTCCGGCTCTTTCTGCCATCAGGCTGACGGCAACATAAGGTATATTAAATTTTATCATTTATCCAACAGCCCCTTTTCTTCCAATTTTTGAATGGTGAGATTGAATGCCTTCATCAGCACCTTGCCCTCGAGGCTATTTTTAAATGCCCTCACCCTCATCTGACCAAAAAAGTTATTGTCCAGACAAACATGGTTTGCGGTCTCGCAGATGCCCTCCAGAAACTTTCTGGTTCCCATTTCCCGGACTCCTGCGACAACCATATCCCAGTCATCATTCTTTGTAATGTCGAGCAGCTGTGCCGCAGTCTGTATGTTGGTTCCGTAAGTCCCCTTGTTCAGTGCGTTGTCCACGATAATATCCGTAGCGGCACGGGTGTCCGCAGCCTTCGACGCCTTCACGATATCGTACATGAAATCCGTCAGGTGAATCACATTGCTGGTGATGCCCGCCGCATCGCCCGCCTGGGATCCACCCAGTCCTATGGAGACTACCGTCTCCCATGTACCCAGACCCTTGATCGGAGAAAGCTTAAGTCCGGGAACCGCAATGGCGCCGGTTGCAATCTTAATCGCCGTATCCGATGCCACGGTGCCGCCGAAGTTGGTTGCAAATCTTGCAATGGCATCCTCAAGCGACTGGCCATTCTTTGCAGCCGAGACGGCCTGTATCAGGGAAGCCAGCGCCGTACATGCCAGGCTGTACTGTGTTCCGCCGCGCGGCAGATAATCCTCCAGTTCTCCGATGGCAGTACCCAGATATCCGGTAGCCACATTGAGCATATCCAGACGTTCTGCTTCCGTCATTCCGTCACACTTCTTTGTGAAAGCTGCCAAGCCCTTCATATCCGCCTGATCCAGACTCTTTGTCACCCAGTTGGGAACCTTGACGCCGAACATTGTCAGCATGACAAACAGCAGTGCGTTAAATGTAATGGCTCCCTTCTTGAACAAATCCAGCAAATAATCCAGCGCACTCTTTGCCTCATCATCCAGACCTGCAGTGGGCTTTGATGCTGTCCCCTCACCTGTGTTCCCGGTATCCGTCTTTCCGGTATTGTCCTTTGCAGACTGGTCTTCCTTCGTCCAGTCATAGTAGGGAACGCGCGTCCAGCCGGATTCCCTGTAGGGCTCTTCCTCCACACCCGTAAAGTCGCTCAGATCTCCGTAGGACACATGCCCGGTGAAAAACTCGACCTCCTCCGTTTCCATTCCTTCTATGTAATGGTACTCATACATATTGTTCAGGAGCCAGTGGGTGGGGGAGTTCTCCCTCGCATAGAGCGTCACCCCGTAAATCCTGTCATTATCCAAAAAACCGTCGTAATAGGAAAATTCATCATTCATTCCCGGAAAATCATAGTTCCCGATTACCACATCATACCACCCGAAGGCATCCGGAGAAATGCTCTCTATATTGTCACCCAGAGGAATATCCGTCAGGGACAGACAGCCTTCAAATGCGCCTGTGGCTATGGTAGTCAGATTCTCCATCATGGGCAGTTTCTTGAGCGACACGCAGTTCTGGAATGCCTGGCTGCCGATGTACTTTACCGCATCGCAGCCCACCAGCCACCGCAAAAAAGCCGACTGACAGCCATATATGTACTCCACACGATTCTGCATGTTGATTCTGTAAATGCGGTTATTGGTAACGGCGATTCCCCTTACCGGGTAGCCCTCCAGAACCTTCGGAACCGTCACATTTCTCGCCGTGCCGTCGTAGCTTGCGACCGCGTAGACTCCGTCCTCATCTTCGGCTGTGTACGCCAGGTACCAGCCTCCGCCGTATTGGATATTCTGATTACTTAGTTTTCTAAAATAGCGGGTTGCCTTTCTCTTCGGATTGGAATACGAGTAGACCGTATTTCCCTTCTCATCCCCATACTTGCCGGGAAGTCCGATATCTATCGGCTCCGGATTCAAGGCGTAGAACGTGTAGGAGTAATTGTTTACATCCACACCCCCCGTTGTGGTCAGCAATGCCTTTCTCTCCTTGCGGGACAAATCCGAATAGATCCGCATGATCGGCTCCGCCGCCTGAATGCACATGGGAGCAGCCAATGCCAGCACCACGCACACCAGCACGATTCCCATGACACATTTTCTTCGTTTGCGTCGCTCCATTTTCTCACCCTTTCTTTTTGTCTCATCACACCTTTGCCGCAAATGGCCGCAGTAACGCCAGTGTATTGATTGTATTATAAAAAAAGAGCGAAACCTGCACAAGTTGACAAAAATCTCAACCTGTGAAAGTCCGCTCTTTAATCTTCCTTCTATTTTCTATTGTTGTTTCCTTTTCATAATTTCTCTGTTTCCGTCTATTTCATCACGCTTGTTATGTTATTCTTCCTTTGTGTCGCTTCCCTTCGTAACATCAGAATTGCAGTTTTGCAGTTGACTGATCCGGTCATACTGCGCATACATCTTCTGCACCTCATTTTCCAATATATAATAATGTCTGATGTACGGCAGGAGCAGTACCAGAATCAAAATGGTGAGAATAATGGGAAATAGCTCGTCTGACATGATTGTCATAATCAATGACAGCATTTCCATCAGTGCAAAAATAACCGTCACAATCAAGTGAATCAGGCGTTCATGTTGGAAAAATCCAATCTGCGTCAAATGCTCCTTTTTCAGTTCTTCCAGATCTACATTCCTTCCGCCTTGTCCTTTTTGTTCCTCTGTCCCGCTTTCCTGTCCTTTTCCTATTGCTGCTGTCGTCCAAGACTTCGCTTTTCCTGCACCTTCTCCATTTTTCAGCCCCTGCGCCTTTTCCAGCTTCTCCAGCAGCTCATCCATGTATCTTCGATAGCTTAAGATTCTTCTTTCCATGCTTTTCTCACCTGCCTCATATATTGTTCTATCCCGGCTTCCTCTTCCTCGTCATAGACAAACGAAAGAGATTTTCCCACACTCCTTGCCACATCTCCGAATAGGGAAAGCATCTCAAAGGCTGCTTCCCACATATGCTCATAACTTGCGTCCGTATAAGTCTGCTCAAATCGCTTATACAGCTTCCGGTAAGAAATTCCTGAAATACTTTCCGTTTTTTCCGGCTGAAATTTCAAAGTTATATATTGCAGGCTGCCGGACAAGATGCCTGCCCTCACAATAACCTCTCTTTCAAAAAGCATACCACGTAATCGGATTTTTAAGCTGCCTTCCAAAGAACCCCCCCTCTGTACGTTTTTATAGTCTGCATTCTCACCTCTTTTTGTATAATAAATCAAATTTCTTCCTTACATCTTTCTTTACATTTTATCCGATTCTACGGAATATCACAACACTTGATTCAAAACTGCTCAAATAAAATAAGAGAAACATTGCTTTTACAACGTTTCTCCCATTCTCCGGCGAATCCAGTGTCAGCCGTGTACTGCTGGCAGCCGGACTTGAACCGGCACGGTGTTGCCACCGAGGGATTTTAAGTCCCTTGCGTCTGCCTATTCCGCCATGCCAGCGGGCTCGCGTTACAAAACGCAAATGGATGGAGGTGGATTCGAACCACCGAAGCAATTTGCAGCAGATTTACAGTCTGTCCCCTTTGGCCACTCGGGAATCCATCCATGCAGGTCACCCTGACAATCAGAAATTGTAGCATATGTCTATACAAAATGCAAGAATTTATTCCTCCGTATGGCGGAGGATCATAGCGCTGAACCGGGGCAGCTTTATCGTGATATTGCCGGAAATGACGGGCAGCTCGGTGTGTTCCGTACTGTAACCGGCATCCGTGGTGGCAAAAATCCGGGTGAGCATGCTCTCCTTGGGAATGCCCGCCTGCCATACGCTGACCTTCTTCTCAATTTCATGGTCATTGTTGTTCACCAGCACAATAATCTGCGAGCTCCGATTGAATCTGCCGTAGGCAAGATAGTTGTAATCCCTGTCCAGACTCTTGATGGAGCCTGTGCGCAGCTCCCGACATTCCTTGTGGATCTTGATGATCGCCTTGTGGAACTCAATCAGATCCCGATCCTCATGCCCCCATGGATAGGAGCGTCGATTGTCGGGGTCCGTGAATCCGCACACTCCCGCCTCGTCGCCGTAGTACACAGCGGGAGCGCCCGGCCAGGTCATCTGGATCACAACGCCCTCCCTGAAAACAGCGGGGTTGTTGTCGCGGTTCGCCGCATCGGGGCCGATCGTACCGGTTCGCCCCACCTTGTGGCTGGTTCGCGTCATAAAACGGGAATGATCGTGGTTGGAAAGCTGATTCATGGCAACCTGCCAGCTCGGCATGGAAAAGCTGGAGCTGTGGTGCCGCATAGCGCCCCAGAAGCTGTCCGCATTGCCCAGAAGATCCTGCCTGTAATCGTCGCTGTGCTTCTCCATTCCTGTCAAAAACCATGTCACGGGCTCCATGAATGCGTCGTAGTTCATCACGGAATCCCACTCATCGCCCTGCAGCCATTCTCTGGTGTCGCCGTAATGCTCCGCCAGAATCACGGCATCCGGGTTCGCCTCCTTGACCGCCTTGCGGAACTCCTTCCAGAAGTAGTGGTTATACTCCGGCGAAAAGCCGAGATCCGCCGCCACATCCAGACGCCAGCCGTCCACATTGTATGGGGCGGAAACCCACTTGCGGGCAATGTGCATCACATAGTCAAACAGCTCCTTGGAGCCCTCGTAATTCAATTTGGGGAGCGTATCGTGTCCCCACCAGCCGTCATAGGTCGGGTTGTAAGGCCAGCGGTTCGGATCGTGGAACAGGAAATAGTTGCGGTAGGGGCTGTTCTGGGATACATAGGCGCCCTTTTCGTACCCTTCTGCATTTTCGTAAATGCGCTCTCTGTCCATCCATTTATTGAAGGAGCCGCAGTGGTTGAACACGCCGTCCAGAATTACCCTGATTCCCCTTCTGTGCGCCTCCGCCACCACTTTTGCGAACAGCTCGTTGGACGCTTCCAGATTTGCCTTCGAAGTCACTCTCTTGATATAACGGGTCGCAAACCGGTTCTCTGCCTGTCCGTTCTGCAGGAGTTCTCCCTCGTCCTCCACAAGCTTCCCAATATGGGGATCAATATAATCATAGTCCTGTATGTCGTATTTGTGATTGGAGGGGGAAACAAAGAGCGGATTGAAATATATCACCTCTATTCCAAGCTCCTGCAGGTAATCCATTTTATCCAGCACACCCTGCAAATCTCCGCCGTAGAACTCACGGACGCCCATCTGTGCCGGGTACTTGTTCCAGTCCTCCACATGGGTCACGTTCTCACCGATATAACGGTACTCATTGGTAAGAATATCGTTGGAGGGATCGCTGTTACAGAAGCGGTCGATATAAATCTGATACATGACCGCCCCCTTCGCCCAAGCCGGGGTCTTGAATCCGGGGATCACTACAAAATCATAATATTCATTCACTTCGCGGTTCAGACCACGCACATCATAGTATCCGGTCACTTTCCCCACATTGATCTCAAAGTAATAGGATATCTTTTCGTTCTCCAATTGATAATCGATGGCATAGTAGTCAAAAACCTCGTCGGAGCTCTCCTTCATCATCATCTGCCGTTCCCCCCGGCATACCAGAAAAACGTAATCGATATTGTTCTTTGCGGTACGGAAACGGATCCGGATCTGCTGGTAGGGATTCGGTTCGGAGGGCGTCACATACTCCTCCGTGGTATCGCTGAACAACGCTCTCTTGTTTAATACCGGACGCATCGACGATATATATAACTGATTTTGTTCTGTTTTTCGCATAAGATTCATATCCATAAACAGCTGCCTCGATTACCTCATTTTTTCCTATCTATTTTATAATATTCACCACCCATGCGCAAGGCTATTTGTCCCATATTTGTCCCAAGTTTCCGTATAAAGTAAAGAGGACAGCTTTCGACGGCTGTCCTCTTTAGAGAAGGTATTTCTTTCTTATGGGGTATAGCAAAAACTATATAATGTATTGGGGGGGTTACGAGTATTATAATAGCATAGCCACTATTTTCGGTCTAGTCTCAAATTTAACAAAATTTACAAAACCAAATTCTGATTTTTGTCTATATTTAACAAAATACCCTTGTGCAAAGTTGCCAAGAAAGGTGCAGCATCTTTATCAAAAGAGTGCTTCAAACTCTTCTCTTGTAATTTTCTCTTTCTCCAGAAGCAGCGCCGCCGCCTTGTGCAGCACATCCTCATGCTCCAGAATGATGGCCTTTGCCTTGGCGTAGCAATCGTCGATAATTGCCTTTACTTCCTTGTCAATCTCTCCGGCAACCGCCTCGCTGTGGGAGCGGGTGTGGGCAAGATCGCGTCCGATAAACACCTCGTCGTCGTTCTCGTCGTAATTGATCACGCCGATATTCTGGGACATACCAAACCGGGTCACCATCTTTCTTGCAACCTTGGTTGCCTTCTGAATATCATTGGAGGCTCCAGTGGTAATATCGTCGAAGATAATCTCCTCCGCGATGCGTCCGCCCAGTGAAACCATGATATCCTGCATCATCCTTCCCTTGGTCAGGAACATTTCATCCTTCTCGGGCAGGGGCATTGTATAACCCGCCGCACCAACGCCGGTCGGAATAATGGAAACGGTGTAGACAGGCCCCACATCCGGGAGCACATGGAAGAGGATCGCATGACCCGCCTCATGGTATGCCGTAATCTTTTTCTCCTTGTCGGAAATGATCCGGCTCTTCTTCTCGGAACCGATTCCCACCTTGATGAACGCCTTCTTGATATCGCTCTGCTCGATGTAGGCACGGCTCTCCATGGCCGCATTGATCGCCGCCTCATTCAGCAGGTTCTCAAGGTCTGCTCCGGTAAAGCCCGCCGTGGTCTGGGCAATCTGCTGCAGATTGACGTCGTCGCCAAGCGGCTTATTCTTGGCGTGTACCTTTAGGATATCCTCCCTGCCGCCGATATCCGGCGTGCCCACTGCAATCTTTCTGTCAAAACGCCCGGGACGCAGAATGGCGGGATCCAGAATATCCACACGGTTGGTTGCCGCCAGAACAATGATTCCCTCGTTTACGCCAAAACCGTCCATCTCCACCAGAAGCTGATTCAGGGTCTGCTCTCTCTCGTCATGGCCGCCGCCCATACCTGTACCGCGGCGTCTCGCAACCGCATCAATCTCATCAATAAATACAATACACGGCGCGTGCTTCTTTGCGTCCAGGAACAGATCTCTCACACGGGATGCGCCCACGCCGACAAACATCTCTACAAAATCAGAACCGGAAATACTGAAAAAGGGAACATTTGCCTCCCCGGCTATCGCTTTCGCGAGCAGGGTCTTACCGGTTCCGGGAGGGCCCTCTAACAGGATGCCCTTCGGGATTCTTGCGCCCACCTTGGTGAATTTGTCCGGCTCACGCAAAAAGTCGATGATCTCCTGAAGCTCATCCTTCTCCTCTTTCAATCCCGCAACATCCTTTAAGGTAACTCTGCCCTCTCCCATGGACAGACGGGCGCGGCTCTTTCCGAAGTTCATCATCTTGGCATTGCTTCCGCCGCCTGCATTCTGGGAATTGATCATAATAAAGAGAAATACTCCCACCACGACCACCACAAGGATCGGCAGCATGGAAGTCAAAAACCAGTTTTCCCTCTGGATATCCAGCACCTGGGGCTCTATTCCGTGTTCCCTGACCAGAGACTCAAGCTCCGTCACATCCGTGGCGTAGAGCGTTTTTTCCTCGCCGGAATTCATCACGACCTCCAGATAGCCGGTAGGTGCCTCCCCGTTGGGATGAATGAGCACCTCCTTCACCTTTCCCTCCTCCATATCCTGTATGAAGTTGGCGCGGGTGTAGTCGTCACTCTTTTTCTGCCAGGTATTGATCAGCACCAATCCCAGCAGAAGCAGTACAATTATAAAGAAATACTGGTTAAAACCCTTTTGCTTCAAGTCTGTTCCTCCTGACTTAATCATCAAATTCCACTACCCCGATATAGGGAAGATTGCGATATCTCTGCTCATAATCCAGACCGTAGCCCACCACAAACTCATCCGGGATCTGGAATCCTGTATAATCCACATTCACATCCACCACTCTGCGCTCCGGCTTGTCAAGCAGCGTACACAGGTGCAGGCTGGCAGGCTCTCTGTCCTTGAGCATTTCCATCAGGTAGCTTAAGGTTCTTCCCGAATCCACGATATCCTCCACCACCAGCACATCCTTATCCTTGATGGATTCGTCCAGATCCTTCACGATCTTTACCACTCCGCTGGACTTGGTGGCGTTTCCGTAGCTGGAAACCGACATAAAATCAAGGGACACCGGAACGGTAATCCGCTTTGCAAGCTCGCACATAAAGAAGCTGCCGCCCTTCAGCACGCAAACCAGATGCACCTGCCTTCCGGCATAGTCCTTACTGATCTGGTCACCTATTGCCTGAATCCTCTCGTCTACTTCCTTCTCTGTCAAAAGTACCCTTACATGCTCCGACATGGTCTGTGTCCTCCTCTTAATTGTACCTGTAAAATATGTTTTGTATTCTCATTTATTTTATAGTAGGTGCTGATACGATAACCTGGCACCCACAAAATGTGCGATCCGTCCGCCAAAAGCTGGATATGATCCCGCTCCTGTCTGGGAATTTTTTCATTTACCATATAATCCTGCACACTCTTCCGGGAAAACGCCGCGTTTACGGTGAGATAATCCCCTGAAGTTCTGGTGCGGATTTCCAGCGATTTTTCTATTCTATCATAATCAAACCATTTCGTATACTGATTTTGCGGAATATTTACTGTTTTTTCATGGGTGAAGACCCTAAATTCAAAGATCGTGCCGTCGTCCGCCGCAATTTCCACCGGCTGTCCGTCCGGTTCCGGAAGCAGAACCAGTATTCCCTGCGGTTGGATTTCGCCCTCTGCGCCGCCTGCCTTGCTGCCTGCGGCTCTCTCCACAACCACCTCTCCGTAGACCCGCCACGCGCGGATACCGTACGGAAGAGAGAGTTCCCTGTTTGCCCTGTTTTTAAACAAAGACAGCATGGCGTGAATGTGCGCCGCCGAAAGATCCTTTTTTGCTCCCGCCAGCTCCTCAAGTGCCAGAAGCAGCATCCTTCCCTGTAAAACCGGATGGAACTGCAAAAATTTCTCCACAGGAATCACAAGCCGCTCCGGCGCGGTTTTCGTCACACATGCCACATACGCCGCTGCCGCCTCTCTCTGCACAAAATCCTCCGTGTCGGACAGAATATCCGCCGCGCGGCCCATATTTTCCACGGCGCCCTCGCAGACCTCCCGCTCCGCAAGGGGAAGCAGATGGTGACGGATGCGGTTTCTGGTATAGTGATCCCCGGCGTTGGTGGCATCCTCCTTCCACCCCATGCCGAGTTCTTTCAGAAAAGCCTCGATCTGTCTGCGGGATGTGTTTAAAAGAGGCCGGATCACCTTCGAGCCGTCCGGATTTTCCCGGACAGGCCTTATGCTGCAAAGGCCGGAAAGCCCGCTGCCGCGAAACAGATGAAACAGCATGGTCTCCGCGCGGTCACTCAGATTGTGCGCCACCGCTATCTTTGCCCGTCCCTGCGAAAAGGCTTCCGGCGCCTCCTGCAGCAGCACATCCCGGAAGGCTGCATAGCGCACCTGTCTGCCCGCCACCTCCAGAGACAGATTTTCTATCTGTGACAACTCTGTCACATTTTTTTGCACAAGAAAAAAAGGAACTCCCATCCTGCCGCAGAGCTCCCGCACATAGGCAGCGTCCTCCCCTGCCTCCTCGCGGATCATGTGATTCACATGCACCGCCAGCAGTCGGAACGGAATTTCCCTTTTCAATGCGGACAGCACAAGCAGGAGGCAAACGGAATCCGCTCCTCCTGACACTCCTGTCACAACCACATCCTCCGGTGACAGCATATGATGTTCCCGCACATAATCGCCCACATTCTCCAATAAACCGCTCATGCTGCCATTTTATCACATCTTCTGCCCGGATGCCACTCTATAATCTATCGGTTTTCCCACATTCCGAGCACCAGAATCGTCATATCGTCCCGGATGTGCCCCCTTGTCCTGCACAGGACACTTTGCAGCAGCGCTTCCGCCAGCTCTCTGGGATTCTCCTGCTCTAAGTTGCTGATGACCTCGCACAGCTCCTCCTTGTAATCGCTCTCCTCCATCGCGTCCAGCACCCCGTCCGACAAAAGAAAAACATAGTCCCCGTCCATCAGCCTGCGCCGGATACTTTCACATTCCATGCCCTTGAAGATGCCAAGCGGCAGCGTTCCGGTGGAAATCTGCTCCACCATATGATCCCGCTTGATGAAGGACGCGGCAGCCCCGATCTTGGTGAACTCGCAGACGCCGTCGTAGAGATCCAGTTCGCAGATATCCAGTGTGGACATGTTCTGCTCCTCACCCCGGGCAAGCAGCGCCGTGTTGACCAGATTTGCCGCCGCCGTCGGCCGGTAGCCCGCCTCGATGAGCTTTTCCATCAGATCCAGCACTCCTTCGCTGTCCTCGCATGCCTTCTCCCCGGAGCCCATGCCGTCCGACAACAGTAGCGTGATCTTTCCCTTCTCCGACTCCAGAACCGTGTAATTATCCCCCGACTTGGGCTCCATCTCCTTGACCGCCCGCGCCGCCCCCGTCATGACAATATATTTTGCCTCCTCCACGAAAACATATCCCCGCAGACAATGATCCACCATGTATGGGCAGTTCATGGAGGGAACCAGTCTCTTTTCCAGCAGCACGGAAAGCATATCCGCCGTTTCCTCGGCACTGAAGCCCCGCTGTGCATCCGTGCGCATGGTCAGGCTGACCCTGACGCGCCCGTCCGTATTGTCTATGTAATAGAGATCCTTCGCCGTGATGCCCTCCGCCCGGAGCGCCTGCACCACCAGCTTTTCCTTCCGCTCCGGGAAGGGTCTGTAAGAAAAGACCTCGGCTGCCACCTGCGCCATGACGCCCGCCATCTCGTTCAGGTTGTCCGCCAGCATACACCGGTTTTCCCACAGCCTCCGGTTATACAGACAGCTCTGTCTGGTCTCCTCCGTCCTGTCCCACTCAAAATCTTCCTCCAGCGTCTTTGCAATTTCCTTAAAGGAGTCCGCATACCCTATCAGCTTCTGCCTGCCGTATTCCGACAACAGGGCTGCCCGCTCCGTTCCCCTCTCCCCTGACAGCTTTCTCATAATTCCTCACAATCTGCCGCGCCGCCGCTTCTGCCGCTTTTGCTGCCTGTCTATTATACGGGATAGCGCTCTCGGATTTTGTCAAATCTTTTTGAGCAAATGAAAGTTTTTTACGACAAAAAACCGGCAGGTCTCTCGATCTGCCGGTTATTTTCCCTTGAATATAATCTCTCCCTCATACACAAGACCCAGCTTATCGTGGGCAACCTCCTCCACATAGCCCTTGGTATGGGTATATTTCTCGTATTCCCTGATTTCATCAGCCCTGTCCTCCTCGGACTTGATCTGCCCGTTGAGCTGTTCGATCTTTGCCTGATTGGCATCCAGCTTTGCGCTGAGCTCAATCCGTTTGAACGCCACCACGACCAAAATCATGACCACGACCAAAGAAACCAAAAACATGCTGAAACGATTCTGTTTTCTCTTTCGATAGACTGCTTTTTTTCGTCTTTTGACTGTTGTCATCCTTCATCCTCTATTTGATGAATCATTGTTTACATAATATCATTTTAAGCAATTTGAGAAATGCCGTCAACCTCTTTTTCACAAAAGAAGTCACCGCATGCTCTCCTTTTTTTGCCACAAAACGGAATGGCCGCCCGATCACGCCCAGAACCCTGCCTATCATGCGGAAAACAAAGCCGAGCCCTGCGGACACCCATTTCACGAAAAAAGGGCTCACCGTCTTTTTGTAAAGGAACATTCCCGCCAGAGCGCCCAGCACGGCAAACCAGCGAAGCGTACCGTTGCTCTGGGTGTGCATCATATAAAAAACGCTGATCGCGCAGAAGATCCAGAACAGCAGATCCTCAAACGATACAAAAAAGCGGTTGTGCGCGCAGACACGCCTCCATATACGGAAGAGATCGTACACAAAGGTAATAAAGACGCCCATCCCGAGAGAATACAGTAAAAAGACATTCTCGCTGACCTGTGCGCCGCTCATAGGGACGCTCCCTTACCGGAACAGCTTTGACAGAAGGGATTCTCCTTTTGCATTTCCCGCAGAGCCCTCCGAATAGGTAAGACTGTCGATCTTTCCATCCACATCCACCTCTCCCTTATCCAGTGTCAGGCGGTTTACATGCAGGTCGTCACCCTTGATCATCAGCATCCCCTGATCGGTTTCCAGCAATATCTCATGGATGTCAAAAGAAAGCACATCGCTGACGCCGTTTATGGTGCAGGTTCTGCGGTTTGTCAGCATGATCTTATGTACCCGCTTGTTGGAGCTGTTCAAATCTTCCATAAAAATACCCCCTGCCATACTTTATAAAAGTATATTAGCCGGGACAGCCTTTTATGCCTTAAAGATAGCGGAACAGCTCTTTCGCCTCTTCCTTTTTCACAGTCTCCTGCACATCAAGAACCTCCACCTTCACATCCTTGTTGCCGAAGGAGATGGTGATGATATCCCCCTCCTTTACGTTGGTGGACGCCTTCGCGGGTTTGTCGTTGATCAGCACACGCCCGCCGTCGCAGGCTTCGTTTGCGACCGTGCGGCGCTTGATCAGCCGGGAGACCTTCAAATACTTGTCTAATCTCATAATGATCCTTCCTTATGATACAAAAAGAGAACCCGGGTTAATCAGGTTCTCTTCAGCATCCTATGTGATACGATAAACTAGTTTACAGCATCCTTCAGTGCCTTGCCGGCTTTGAACTTAGGAGCCTTGGAAGCAGCAATCTTCATTGCCTTTCCGTTCTGAGGATTTCTGCCCTCTCTAGCCTTTCTCTCGGTGATCTCGAAAGTACCGAAGCCAACCAGCTGAACCTTCTCACCCTTCTTCAGTTCTTCTGTAACGACGCCTGTGAAAGCCGCCAGAGCCTTTTCTGCGTCCTTTTTGGAAATTCCAGCCTGATCAGCCATTGCTGCTACTAATTCTGTTTTGTTCATGTCGAACTCCTCCTCTTAATGAGTTTTCTTGTTGTAATTCTGTAAGATGTTCCTATGCGAAACGTCTATAAATATATATATCTGTTTTTATTTCCTTTGTCAAGATTTTTTGCCGTTTTTATGGGATTTTCAGCCATTTTCACAGCTATCGATAAAGTCCTCCGTCCTGTCTGACAGAATCTGTTCCAAGGGCAGCTTATACATGGCGGCAATATCCGAAACCGCCATGAGCATATCACCCATGATCCGCGGAAGCGCGTCCTTCCTGTCCTGTTCCGGGAGAGATTCCGCAAGCTGCAAGCTTTCACGAAGCCTTCCCGCAGCCTCGGAATAGTCTGCCGTCCGTCCGTAATACTTCCCCGCCTTCTTCAAAACCTTCGGCGCCCGGATCAGCGCGGGAAGCTCGGGCGGGATTTCCCTGAGCGGCGATTCGATCCAGCTCTTGCCCTCTTTCTCCTGTTTCTTGATCTCCTCCCAGTTTTGCAGCACCTGCTCCGAGGTGTCCGCCTGCACCGTGCCGAACACATGGGGATGGCGGCGCACCATCTTCTTCGCAACCTGATCCACCACATCCTCCATGGTGAACAGCCCTTCCTCCCCGGCGATCTGCGCATGCATCACCACCTGCAAAAGCACATCCCCGAGCTCCTCCTGCAAATTTTCCGCATTGCCCGTCTTATTGTAGATGCGGATGGCGGCAAGCACCTCCGCAGCCTCCTCCGTCATACACGGGCGCAGGCTCTCATGGGTCTGTTCCCGATCCCACGGGCATCCGTTTTCGCTGCGCAGCGTCTTGATAATCTCAAGAAAATTCTCGTAAGTATACTTGTCACGCAATTCCATCTTCTCTGTCCTCTCTCCTGTCCTCTTCCTTTATCAGTACGCTACCAGCTCTGCGAAGGAGTAGGTGACATCCTTGTCCTCGCTGTCCACCTGTATGGTGTAGCTGCGGGGCGTATAGCCCGTCTTTCGCAGCGTGATCACATGGCTTCCGGCATCCTTTTTGAAGCTGACCGGGGCAATGCCCACATAGTTTCCGTCCACATAAACCTCCGCGCCCGTGGGAGAATCGATATATACCTTATAATAATTCGTGGCGGTGCTGTCCCCGGAAGAAACCGACGACGTCTGGCTCTGGTTGTCCCCCGAAGTGTCCTCCTCGTCGCTGTCTCCGTCCTCCGATTCCAGCACGATCTCAATGCCCGCGGACACCTCCGCCACCTTCAGATAGCTGGTGACGGTGCTGTATCCCGTGGCTCTGGCAATGAGCTGGTGGATGCCGTACTCCAGCGTGACCGGACCGCTGGTGTCCACCAGATTACCGTCCACATAAAGGCTTGCGGAGGAGGGTGTCATGGCAAACACAACTTGTCCGTACTGGGGCTCCGCCACCTCCAGATCGCTGATATCCAGCGTCACCTCCCGGTTGCGGTTGATCACCACATTCTTGGTCCCGCCGCCTCCCTTCACGCTGACAAGCACCTGATAGCTGCCCTCGGGAACGGTCAACAGCATGTCCTCGGTGATGGGATGGATGATATTCTGCCCCACCTCGATCCAGCCGCCGATAAATTTCTCATCGCCCGAAAGCCGCAGATAGCCGTGCCCTTTTTCCACAATGACGCTGTAAACCGTTGTATCGATCCCCTGAAAGGTGAGAATGTCGGCGCTGTTCAGGTCCATGATGCCGATCTCCCCCCCCTCGGAGAAAATCTTGGTATCTTTTGTAATTTTATACACATCATTTCCGATAGTTACGTTGTGCATATTGGAATCAATCACATATCGGCTGATCCGGGAGCTGGTAAAGCTCTGTGATGAGAGCGCCAGCGTCGCCAGCCTTTTCTTGCTCTTCAAAAAGGTCACGTCCGCGATGTCGCCCTCCCGCACCTGGGAAAGCGTCAGCGGCTGACCGTACTTGTCGGTAAAAGTGGTCGTTCCGTCGTAGTTCAAGGTGTAATTTTTGTTGACTGTCAGATTCCAGAAGGTGATGGTGCTCTCCGCGGTGTCCACCTTCACCACCACCGCCGTGTCTGCGGAATCGTAGCTGCCTGGGCCCGTCAGGATATATCCCGTATCCGAATCCTGACCGTCCTCCTGCACGGCGCCTCCCGTCCGGCTTCCAAGACCGCAGCCCACCGCCGTAAAAAGCAGCAGGCACAGAATCCCTATTATCACTCTCTTGCTTTTGTGTTTTATCATAGTAATCTCCGTTCCACCTAAGCTATGGTGCGAAATACCGCGTCCAGAAACGCCTGCTTCTCCTTCTCCTGCTCCACCACAAGCTGCAATTTTTCCCTGTTCCGCTCCGGGATCCAGACCTTTCTGGAATTATAGTAAAAATTGACGATCTTCCAGAACTTTTCGGGGTACGCCAGCCGGTAGTACAACTCCACATAGGAGCGCGCAGAGAGCGGTCTCTCGTCGCAGTACACCTTCAACAGCTCCTCCCCCCACTTCCGTGACCAGCCGTTCTTTTCCAAGAGCTTCCGCATGAAAAGACACAGATCCCTTATGGGGTTATCCATCATACAATGCTCAAAGTTTACCACCGCAAATCCCTGTCCGCAATGCAGGATATTGTGGTACTGGTAATCTCCATGGCAAAGCATTCCCTGTTCTCTAATATACGCCAAATCGCTGTCGCTTGCAAATGCCTTCCAGTCATTGGCAACCTCTGATGCCTGTGCAAGAAAATAATCATACTCCCGCAGCAGTGCGTTTTCAAAGACGGATTTCTGCCCCTTCTCCCTGAGATAGCGCCGCACCCGGCGAAGCTCCCTGTTATGCTTCTCCTGCTCTCTCTCCAACGAAAAAGGAGACAGACCGAACTGTTCCGTCTCCTCCTCCGTGAGGCACATTGCCTTGTGAAGACTTGCCAGCGCTCTTACCGCCTCCCTGCACTCCTCCAGGTCGCGGCTGTTGCACTCGCGCCCCTCGCAGCAGGATTTCAGCACATATTTTTTTCCGTCACCGTCCTCCGTCAGCAGGACTTCCTCCTTGTTGGGAATGATCCTCTCGACCGGCACGACGCCCGTTTCACAGATTTTTTTCAACACTCTGTCCTGAAGCTTTATTTTTTCGGGATTTCCGCTATATTCTTTAAAAATAAGGCAGCCCCGGTCTGTGTCGCAAATGATTGCTCCCCGCCCTTTTCTTGTCCGAAGCATCTCTATCTCATATTGATCCAGAAGACCAACTACTCTGTCATTCACCCTTGTTCCTCCCACATGATGTTTGCCCCTCGCGGAGATTCTAACCTATCATATGAGATCGCATGGAAAAGTATGTTAGGGTTTCATGATCGTTTTAATGCCTGCGCCAACAGATACTCCCGGTTGTTCTTCGACGGATCCTCCAACACCTCATCCAGAAGCCCCTGCAGGATCTCCCCCAGCCGCCTTCCGGGCTCTATGCCGGCAGCGATCAGATCGCTTCCGTTTACGGCAAGGGTTTTGAGCGAGACACACTGTCCCTTCTCCTCTATCTCCTTATAAAGGCGCTCCCACTCCGCCAGACGAAAGAGCTTCTCCTCCCTCTCGTACATGCTCTGCGCCAGAATATCCGCGCACTTTACCTGAAGAAGCAGGGGAAACAGCTCCTCCCCGATCTTGTTCATGGTGCGCCTCACAATCCGCGCATCCGGCGACAGACCGTTTCCGTAATCGTGATACCTCACCAGACGGCAGACCTTGTCCGTAGTATCGTTGTCCATTCTTAAGCGGCGCAGAATCTCCCTGCTCATGCGCTCGCCCTCCTGCGCATGGCCGTGAAAGTGTGTGACACCATTGTCATCTATTTGCAGCATCTTTGGCTTTGCGATGTCATGGAGCAGTACCGCCAGCCGTAACACCTTATCCGGCGGCGTTTCCGGCAGAGCGTGCAGCGTATGCTCTCCCACATTGTAACAGTGGTGCGGATGGTTCTGCGGCGTTTCCATCTCCCGGTCAAACTCGGGGAACACAACACTTGTGACACCGGTGTCATATGCTATCCTGAGATAATCGGGATGGGGGGAAGTGATCAGCTTGAGCAGCTCCGTCTGTATGCGCTCCGCACTGATTCTTGAAAGCGTCGGCGCAAGCTCCTTTATCGCCTCTGCGGTGTTCGCTTCAATCTGATAGCCGAGCTGTGCAGAAAAGCGGATCGCCCGCATCATGCGCAGGGCATCCTCCGTAAACCGCTCCTTCGGATCGCCCACGCAGCGTATCACGCCCCGCTCCAAATCCTTCACGCCCTCAAAAATATCGACCAGTCCCGTCTCCTCATTGTACGCCATGGCATTGATGGTGAAGTCTCTCCGCTTCAGATCCTCCGTCAGGCTTGAGGTAAACTGCACCTCCTTGGGGTGCCTGCTGTCCTCATATTTTCCGTCGATCCGGTATGTGGTAACCTCATAGCCCTTCCGCTCCAGTATCACCGTCACGGTGCCGTGCTGGATCCCCGTGTCCACAGTGCGGGAAAACAGCTTCTTCACCTGTTCGGGCGATGCGGATGTGGTGATGTCCCAGTCGCTTGGCTGTCTGCCCAGCAGACTGTCCCTTATGCACCCGCCCACGGCATATGCATCATGTCCCGCCGCCTGGATCGTCTTTATGATAAATGTTACCTGTTCCGGCATTGTTATGTTCATAAAATCTCCATTTCGTTACAGGAGCGCTTCGTTGTAGCAGGCGCGCTCGCCGCCGATATATTTTGCCCTCGTCCTTGCACATACCACATGCGCTTCCCCGATTTTATCCACCGAAATGCGCACCGGAACCGCCACATCCTTCAGGTGCATGCCGATCAGCGTATCTCCCACATCCATACCCGCATCCGCTTTCACATGCTCCACGGCAACAGGCGCCGAGAATGCCTTCCATGCCGCTGTGGCAAAGGAGCCTCCCGCCTTGGGCTGCGGAATCACATTGACGATCTCAAGCCCTCTCTTCTCCGCTGCGGCAGCCTCCAGAATCAGCGCCCGGTTCAGATGCTCACAGCACTGGGCGGCAAGATACACACCCCGCTCCTGCACTGCTCTGTAAATCCCGCCGAACACATACCCGGCAGTCTCGGGGCTGGAGGCGGAACCGATGCCCTCCCCACAGACCTCGCTGGTGGAACAGCCGACGACGAACAGATCCCCCGCCTTCAGTCCCGCCTTCTCCAGAATTTCTTTTGCGGCTGTATATGCCTGTGTTTCAATCTCCTGCAATGAAATACTCATAAGCTTCTCCGTTCCGAAAATATCATTGATCCGCCTTTACCATAATCATGGAAACATTGTCCGGCGCACCGTTTTCAAACACAATATCCATCAGGTTCTGTAACTGCTGCTCAAGCTTTTCCTTCGTCCGCGGGTTTTTCAGATTCCTGCGAAGCTGCCTTTCCGCGCAGAATTTGAAAAGACCGTCGCTGCACAGCAAAAAGACCTGCCCTGCGCACAAACGGTCGGTTATCACATGAATATTGAGCCCGGGCGCGGTTCCCACCGCCTGGGTCAGCTTTCCGCTGCTGTCGCTCTCCGCGATTTCTTTCGCGGTATAGTTGCGGACAACAAAGGGATCCTGATCCCAGATATCGTCCGTGGTAAGCTGCCTGCACTTCAGACCCGCCGAGGTATAGATCCGGCTGTCCCCCGCCCAGAACACGGCGTAGCAATCCCCGCAGATCAGAAGCACGACCACCGTCGCGCCGCAGATCTGCCCCTGATTGTATTTATCAAAAATATCCTGATTTACCTGTAACAGAACCTGTTGTATCTGTGCCGTCAATACGGAAAACTCCGGCGTCTGCGATAGCCCGGCAAGCTGTTCCCAGTAGCCCGCAAAGGCATCCGTGATCGCATTGCTGGCCACCTCTCCCCTGCTGTGTCCGCCCATGCCGTCGGACAAGACAAAGAGTCCCAAACGATCCTTCACGCCCGCCCAGACGGCGTCCTGATTGACATTTCTGTATAAACCGCGGTCTGTCCTGATTCCGTATCTCATAAGCTCCTCTACTCCACCGTCACACGGTAATCGATCCTGCCAAGCTTCATGGTACACCCTGTCCTGATTTCCGTCATAACATTGGGATTGATTCTGCATCCGTTGATAAAGGTTCCGTTGGAGGAACCCAGATCCTTCACATAAAAGGTGGTGCCGGAAAGCCCGATTTCACAATGTTTGCCGGAAACCGCACTGTCCTCCAGCACAAGGCTGCAGCCCGCGGGATCCCTGCCGATCACGATCTTGTCCGCCATGCCGCACTGATAGCTCTTCACCGCATCCTGCACGTTGGTCAGCACAACCCTGTGGGCAGGTGCCGCCGCGCCGGAGAACAGGAAGTTCGTCTCCCGTCCCGCCTGCGGCACACTTCCGGTATTTATCATCTGTGTCTTCTGCGCAGTCTGCACAGGCGGAACCTGTACCGGCTGAACCCGGGCAGGTTGAACAGGCTGAGCCGGAGCCGGTCTGGCTTGAACCGGCCGGATTGGGTGGGCAGCCTGCGGCTGCGGTGCGCTGCCGGATCTCTCGTTGCGGATCTGCTGATCCAGTCTTGCATAGTCGTTTCCGGAAGCGGATTTCTTTTTCTTCTTGCCGCTGACAACCAGAATGACCACAATCACAATTACCACAAGCAGCGCGCCCCCGCCGATCAGGATCCATTTGAGGGGAATCCCGGCAATCGAAGGCTCCTCCGCCCCGGCAGAAGTCTCCCGGTCGTCGGAAGGTTCCTCTTCCGTCACCGCAGGCTCCGTCGTCCCGGCTGTCTCCTCCGGCACTGTCTCCCCGCCCTCACTCTCAGCAAAAGGCAGGGTCACAAGGCTGGTCGCCACATAGCTGTCCGAGCCTCCCGCAATGGTAAGCTGGGAATTCTGTGTGCTGCCGTCACGCAATTCCGCAGGCACGGAAATCTTCACCTGCAGCAGACCATAGTCGGTGCTGAACCCACGGACTACCTCCATGGTATCTTCAATCTCGTTCAAATAGAAATAATCTGCATAGGTTGTCCGCGAAAGCGCAAACATATCCTGCAATTCCTGTTGTCTGTCCTTGCTGAGTACGCCGATGGTATAGATCGGGTACGGCGTCTGGGAAAGCAGCGTGTTGAGCTCCTCCTTAGAGTACCCTATCTCCGTGGCGTCCATACCGTCGGAAATCAGGATGATCCGCTTATAGCCGCAGTCCCCCACGGCATTTAAGGAGAGCACCGCCTCATATACGTTCTCAATAATGTATGCGTCCTTGTTCTCTCCCTCGATGGCTTCTATGGTCTGCTTCAAAACCGTGTAGTCGTCCGTATAGTCCGCCACAAGCGTCACGGCTTCGTCGATAGTGGCAATCGCAAACTTTTCGTTAGGGGCTCTGTTTGCCACAACATCGATCAGGATGGACTTGATGTCCTCCCCGTACTTCTTCATAACAGAGAGGGAATTGTCCCACAAAACCAGTGTGCGGACGGATTCCTCCGTCTCGCTGACCTTCTGTGTGCTTTCCACCGTTGCCGCATTGGTTCCCACCTGACAGGTGATCTCATCCCAGCTCTCCGGCGCACCCTTCACATACAGGGCGATCTCCTGCCCCGCGGTGACATGCTCCACCACGGCTGTCTCATTTGTCGCCATAGCTGACACACCTGTCACTAAAAACGACAGCAGGCAGGCCAAGCCTGCCACAAATTTTGTCCTCTTTTTCATTTGTCTCACTCCGCTGTCCAATCCTTTATCTTTTCCTAAAAAGGCTTTACTTCCTCTATGGCTTCCTTCAGCTTCTCCTCAAAGGCAAACCGATCTTCATTCTGGAAGCCCAGCGCATAGATCTTATCGATCTGGTCGTGGTTAAACAAAGCTGTTGCCTCCGGGCTTAAAAAGCCTTCGGGAAACGGGCAGCCCGCATAGTCGTAAATGGTCTCATCGTCGCCCATCTTGTACTTGCAGTAGCCGATAATCATAAGTCTCTTCGTTGCATTCTTTAAAAGGACAACCGTCCCGATTGGCAATGTTCTCTCAAACATATCCTGTTCCTCCCTACTGTCCGTCACCGGTCTGTGCTTCCGCCTCTGCCTTTGCCTTCTGATACTTCTCGGCAGTTGCCGTCTTGATCTCATCGATCTTTTCCTGAAGCGCGTGTATATAGAGGAAGGTTTCCCGATCCTGATATCCCAGCGCCAGCACCTTTTCGATCTGCTCCCCGTCAAACTGATAAATTTTCAGGGTGTCCATATATCCCTCGGGGTAAGGAAAACCGGAATAGTCGTACACATAGCCCGGTCTTGCGGGGCCCGTGGGGCAAAATCCGCAAATCATCATGGGCTTTTCGGTTCCCTTTAAATTAACCACCGTTCCGATCGGTAATAAGTCTCTGCTCATACAGCATCCTCCGTTCTGTCTCATATATATGTAAACACATTTCAAGTTTTTTGTCTATTAAAAATCTGCTTTACCACCAGCTCTTGAAGGTGTTCCAGCCCTTGCTCAGCTTGCTTGCGGCGCCGGAGGCAATGTTCCCCACCGTGTCCATGGCATCGGAGGCAAAATCGCCCACCGTTTCCACGGCGTCAGAGGCAAAGTCGCTTACGGCACTCACCACTTCCCCGGCATGCTCCACGACCGCATCCACGGTTCCGCTTACGTCAACCTCCAGCTTCACGCTGCCTCCCACACCGAGGCTGGCTCCCACATCGAGGCTGAATTTACCGTCATCAAAGCCGATATCCGCATGTGCGCCCACGCCAAAGTTCAGGGAACCGCTGGCATTGATCTCCGTGCCGAGAACCGTACCGCCCACCTTGCCGGACACCTCGGCGGCGATGGCCTCCGCGCTGAACTCTGCCTTCACGCTGGGATCAAATTTTCCTTCATCATTGACAAATCCCACCTTGACTCCGCCGGAGAGCTCCGCTTTTCCTACATCTACCTGTGCTTCTCCGTGCACATTGAACATATCGTTTCCAAGCTGCCCGGATGTCGTCGCGGTCAATGCGGTGAGCGCCACACCTACCTCACATCCGACTCCGCCAAGGCTGGCATATGCAGAGCCTTTCGCCTCTGCCTGCATTATATCAGCGGAATAATGGTATTTTCCCCAGTCGGTCTCCACATCTCCGTCTTTTCCGAAATGGAGCAGGCTGCCCTCTTTTCCGACAGAGCCCGACCATATGGTGATGCTTTCCAGAAGCTCTTTCTTCTTCTCTCCCGCTGTTTTTTCCTTCTTTTTATCGGAGTCCTTGTCGTTGTCCTCTTTCTCGACGAACCCCTTTCCATCTTCCCACTCGTAGTGTTTTTTTGCCTTATTGTCCTTTTTCTTCTTGTCCAGACCTTCCCAGATCTTATTCTCGTATTTTCCGAATTTGTTCTTGGTCTCCCACTCTTCGTCCTTCAGGATCTCATAGATCATCCAGCCGAATCCCGCTCCGGGAAACATTGCGTTGATCGCCATGCCCTCCCCCACGGTATTGACAGCATTCCAGATATCACTCAGGGTAATAGGATGATCATTTACATACCCGCAGATCCGGCGCTCCGTCTTTTCATACTGGTCGTACACATTTTTAAGCACAAAACGCATGGTCTTCAAATCCGACTCATACGCTTCTGCCTGCTGCGCGAGACTCTTCAGCGCATTCTGAATGCCGGACTTACTGCTGACCTGAAATCCCAGTGAGTTTCTCACAGACCAGAGATCTCCTTCGACATCGGATAAGCCCCTTATGATCTTTTGTTCTTCCTCTATCCGCTGATTCAGTCCGGACAGTTTTACACTGAATTGCTCCATGGCTTTCCCTTCCTAAACAACAGAGGCGCCGTTTGAAACCGCGCCCCTGGATCCTGATCATCTATACGATAACATCTCCCGCAAGGCTGTTGCTCAGCTCTTCGTTTGCCTGCTCCGCATCGCGGTACACGCGCGCCATCTCATTCAGATCCGTTACGTGCTCGTTGATCATGGCGGACAGTCTCTCAATATCATCATTCAACTGGTTGAACTTGTTCACATATGCGGTAGAAGCCTCGCCCTGCCACTTTGCGCTCAGACCATTCACCTGATCTGTCATATTGTTTGCAAGACCCTTTACCTGAGTCATGATGCTGTTAAATTCATTTGCTGTGGATTCCAGCTGTTCGGGGGTTACTAAAATTGTTCCTTCCATAATCGTTCTATCTCCTTTTCAATGGTTTGTCGTCTGATTAATACTTTCTGGTCGTTGCGGTCTCAACGTTTGCTGACTCTGCCGCGTCATACTTTGCGGCGATGGTCTCCAGCGCCTGACAGTAATTCTCGATCTCTGCCGCAAATTTGTCCATGAATGCCTTGTCGTTGGTAAACGCCTTGTGGAAAGCGTCCTTTGCTGCGCCCTGCCACTGGCTGTTCAATGCTCCCTCGGAGCTCTCCAGACTTGCCACCTGGTTCTTGAAATTGGAATTGTACTCTCTTAAGGTACTTGCTGCGCTCCGCAGTTCAGCGGATGTTACTAAAATCTGTGCCATATTTTTTTCCTCCTGTTGGCTTTTGTATTCATTACTCTGCCCTGTTGATAAGTTTACTTTATCACAGGACAGTTACTTCCGGTTCTTTATCCGACGGACGACCTGTTTTCCGGTATGAGCGGTTCCCATAAAGGAATCCTGCCCATATGTATGCGCCGTTTTCATCAGAAACGCCGTCCTCCTCCGCCGCCGTGCCTGCTTCCGGCGTTCCGCGCTTCCTCCGCCGCCTTTGCCGCCGCTGCGGCTGCCGCTCTGGCTGCTGCCTCTCTCTCCTCCGCAATGCGCAAGGCTTCCATCTCGGCGTCGTAAATATTCTTTGCCACGGTGCGGATGGTGCCTGCCGTTTCACGGATGTCCTTTACGGTCTTGTCCATGTTTTCCTTGAGGGCAAAGCCCTTTTTGATATACTCGCCCGCGTTGTCACCCTTCCAGTCATTGTTGAGACCGTCCAGCGTGTTCTGCAGGTCGGTATCCGCCAGCCTGCTTAAGTTGTCGGCAATACCGTCCAGCTCATTCGCCTTCTGCGTTGCCCTGGTGAAATCCATTTGAATTTGATATCTGCTTGCCATGTTTCCCTCTCTATCCGCCGCTTATGCCACATTCCTTACAGAATGATATCGCCGGGCAATTCCTGAATCTCCTGTTGAATCTTAAGCTCCACATCCGAATATTTCTGTGCGATTGCCACCAGATCCACCGGATGCTCCCCAAGCCGTTTCAGGATCTCTTCAATGTCCTCCTCAAGATCCCGGTACATGCTGCGGTGCATTTCCCCCGCCTCCCCGATCCAGTATTTGGAGGTCTTGTCCACAACAGCCTTCAGCTCCTCAAAATGCTGCCGCATGGAAGTTACCTTGCCTGCCACCTCCGAGCTTTTTTCGGTAAGGATCTCCGGCGTAACCTTAAAGGACACCTGACCTGCGCTTAAATTCGGTAACAAAATACCTGCCATTTCTCTTTCCTCCTATATCTTGATCCGGTCGATTTCTTTCTTCACTTCCGCCTCGCACTTGCGGTAGGACTGCTTTGCGCTGTCCATGCTGTCTATGATGCCGTCCACGCTCTCGCACAGGGAATCGAAGGTCTCACGGTCGATCCGAAACTGCTTGTTGAAGGCGGTATTCGCCGGACCGTCCCACATAGCGTCCAGCTCGGATACGGAATCAAACATGCTTTTCATGTCGTCCCTCACCTTTTTCAGTGCGTCCTCCATGTCCTTGATGTCCTGCTCCAGCGTTTCAATATTTACCTCAATGTAATCTGCCATAAAGCCCTCCTGTTTATTTTAATGCAATGCCGATTCCCTCGGGAAACGGAATCGAACCAAACTCGATCCAGCCAAAAGTCCTTTTCGACCGGTGACGGCTGTCCTCCGCATAGAGGATATTGTTTTTCTCGCAGGTCTCATAGCACCTTGCCGACTGCTGCAGCGCGGTCATCATCTGCCTTAGCTGCCTCTGCTGTACCTCCAGTGCGTCCATCTCCTTCTGAAGCTGCCGCCGTATGCCGTCCATGCCGGAGAGTCCCGAAAGACCGTTTTTCACATCTTCCGTGTTTCCGATCTGCTGATTAAGTTTTCTGATCTGCCGCTGCATCTCGTCCGCAGCACTGCTCATGGCTCTGATATCCGCTCGAAACATGTCCGGCTCCTTTCACTGTCCCTATGATAACACAGAACAGCGTATTTTTCACTTTTTTTGACAAATGACCTCTTTTTACTGACAAACGACCTGTGAAGGCTTCCGCACTCCTATACCAGAAGCAGCCTGGCGCCGTTTGAAAGCCCGTTTTCTCTCAGGGTGGCTGCCTTATCCAGCACTACCTGCCCCTCATATTTGCAGAGCAGGAGATCCTCCTTGTTTCCCGTGATCCCGCAATGCTCCTTCTGACAGATCATGCCTGCGATCTCCTCGATCACCAACCCGATCCGGGCATTTTCATCCAGATTGAAATCATATGTTTTTTCCACACTTGGTACTGTCACATCTACTAAAATCATTATTTTCTCCCTTCTGCCGCCCGCTTTGGCTTTTTACCGCAGGGAGGCAAGTATTTTCTCGTACAGCGTCTGCTGATCGTATTGCAGGTAGGAAAGCGTCTGTGCGTCCTTCTCTGCAATCCAGTAATTACAGGGATTTTCCAGCAGATAAAACGCCTTGAAGGGCTCTCTCTTCTGCTCCCTTTTTAAATCATACAAAAGATACCGGGCTATGATCTGCTCCTCCGCTTCCTCCGGAAGGCCTGCCTGCAAGGATTTTTCCAGATACGCTCTTGTCTGTTTTGTCAGCGCCTCCGTAAGTTCCTCCTCCTTCTGGAGCAGGGCGATGTCCATGGGAACGTATGCCCGCGGGAGAAAGCCCCTCTCCTCCAAAAGCTCATAGAGCGCCTCCGGCTCATACACGCCAACGCGCACGGCGTCGGCATCCTGACGGCTCTCCTCCAGAAGCACCGGCTTCTCTCCCTGATAAATGCAGAAATCCTGCATGTCCTGTCCCCTGCCGGTGACAACGAGAAGTCTGTCTGCATCCTTCAGCGCATGGAATATCGTCCTGAACGGTTCGCAGAACATAAACTCCTGTCCGTCCCCAGCCAGAACCCCTCGCTGCACAAGCTCATGCAGACCGTACATAACCTCCTGCTGCGAGAGCGGTTCACCGCCGCCCATGCCATATAGTTCGCTGATGCCTGCTGCCGCAGCCAGTATCCGAAATTCCCGCTGCTGCAAAATCTGCAAAGTCTCCATCCTCTTTCCCCCGCCTATCTGATTGCCTTAAAGTAAGGCTTATAGCTTCTCGAAAGCGGCACCGAAATGCCGTGCGTAAGCCCGATCTCACTCTGGGAGAGCATGATTTTCTCTATGTAGCGCCGGTTCACAATGAAGCTTCTGTGGCAGCGGGCAAATTCTTTGGGAAGCTTTTCCTCCAGCTCCTCAATGGTATCATAGAAAGACAGCTCCCTGTCCCGCAGTCTCACATAAATTTTCTTGTCCCTCGCCTCCAGGTAATAGATCTGCTCATAGGGAATACGGGTCTTTCCCTCCCTTGTCTCCACAATAAAGGCATCCTCCCCGTCCTGCATCCGGGACAGATACTCACAGATCAGATCCTTCAGCTTTCCTCTCAGGTCCTCCTGAGAATAGGGCCGCAGGATCAGGCTTGCCGCCAGAATATCGGGCTTCACGTATTCCATGGGCGAAAGCGTGCTGTCCGCAATCAGCATCAGGAGGGTGTCACGATACTTCTTTCTGACTGTACTCAGATAATCCCGGCTCTCCCGCTCCGTGACGTCATAACACGCCAGATTCACCAACGGCTGACTCTTCAAAAACGCCATGAGCTGCTCCAGTGAGGAAAAGCAGCTTGTCTCCCACTTTTCCTCACTCAGGTAAGCCGCCAGATCACAGACCTGTTCTTTTACGCTATGAAGTTCTCCGGCATTGTTGCTGTAAGCCAGCAAAGAAATCATAAAAGTATCCTCGTTTCTGAGCAACCTGTTGCGAAGAGGCGACGCAAATATCAGATTTGCGTCTGCCATTAGAGCTATTTGTTTTGCTCAGAAACAAATAGCCGTGCGAAAAATAAGCTATCAAGCTTATTTTTCACACTATCCCTTAACAAGTGGTATTACTACCTTTCCTGTCTCTTCCTCATTTCCGGTAGGAATCATACCGATTCCCGCCTTCTGCACCTTGCTCTGCTCCGTGTAGGACACATTGCTGAAATCAAAGTAACGCACATTGTTGACCTGTCCGCCCAGATGAATACCTGTGTGATAACCCACAAAGCTCTCGTAGCTCCTGGTTCCCAGTACGGGGCTGACCGTCTCGGGATTGATACCGAAGAAGAAGAACACATTATGCAGCTTGCCCTTCTCCGCAATATTTTCCACGAAGGCGCGGATATTGAGTACGCCCTCCTCCGGCTTCTGGATGGAGTTTACAAAGGACACTATGTCCGACACCACGATAAAATAAGGTGCCTCCTCCTGCATGGCGGTGAAGATCTCGGCTTCCTCCAGACCCTGTTCCAACAGCGCTCTCTTCCTGGCGTTTCTCTTCTTGAACGGCTCCAGAAGGGAAGCAAAGAAATCCGCCTGTGCCTTCTGATTGTCCGCATAGACTGCGCCTGCTGCCTGTGCTGTGGACTTCAGATCCGCAGATCCGTGTTCGATCACCACAAGTGTGCCCTTCTTTGCGGCAGCGGAGCGAATGATCGCCTTGAGCAGGTTGGTCTTGCCCGTTCTTGCCTTGCCCGAAACCAGATAGCTGTATGTCTTGCCCAGATCGATGCCGTAGATGTCCGCGCTGCTCATATCGTAGCCGATGGGGAGATAACGGAAATCCTCCTGCATATCCTTCACATCCGAAAGCTGCTCAAACTCCGCCCATACCGGCTTCTCCGGTATGATGGGAATGGACTTGGCGTGACGGCCCGTCCATGCTTTGTTCATGCGCTCGCAGATCTCACGGATACTGTCCGTCCTCTTGAAGTCATCCTCCGCCTCCAGTGCAAGCGCAGTCTGGAACTCCAGAATACTGTCGCCCACCACCGCAAGACCTCTTCCCTTGATGTTGTTCTCGGGAAGCACCTCAATATGATTATTGCGCAGAGCGTCCGCGTAGGCAAATTTGTCGTTCATCTGCAGGCAGATCACGGTCTTGATGTTGTCGCCCATCTTGGACGAAATCTCCGCCGTGGAGAAGCCTGCCGCGCTGATCGCCAGATAGATGCCGTATCCCACACCCTCCTTGAGAATGCGGAGCAGTCTGTCGTCGTAGCGGTTTTCCGTCTTTTCCCGGAAGGATCCCAGATTGTCGATGGCGATCACCACAGCGGGAACGGTCACCCCGTTTGCCTGCACGTACTGTGCGTAGTTACCGCCGCGGAACAGCTTCTTGCGCTCCTCCAGCATACCCTCCATCATATGGAAGAACTTGTCGATCTTCTCCGTGTCGTCCTCAAACATTACGCCGCCCACATGGGGAGCCTGCTCAAATCCGGCAAGCATACGGCTGCTGAAATCAATGGCATAGATATTCAGCCAATCCGGCTCGTAGCGGTTGATCAGACCGAACAGCAGAGTCTGCAAAAGGCTGCTCTTTCCGCTGACAATGGTGCCGCACACAGCCAGATGTCCACCCTCGGAAAAATCGATGGAAAGCGGCATCTGCGCCTGATTGACCGGATCGTCGCAAAGACCCACGGGCACGGACAGATTCCACTTGCCCGTGCTGATATGCCAGCCTGCGCCGTCAAACTCCGTTCCTGCATAGCCTTGCAGATCCTTTATATACATAAGCTCCGGCAGCAGCGGCATCCAGAGCTGCATCTGATGGGTGTAGCCTTCCTTCTGCGCCACCTTTCCCAGATATTCAATCACCGCATCCAGCTGGGTCTTTCCCTTGGTCTCCGGAAGCTTTTTGTGCATCCGGTCTGCAAGGGCGATCACCATTGCCGCCTTCTCCTCATCCGTAGCCGTCTGTGTGGAAACACCGGCAAAGAGCTGGATCAGATCCTCCACGCGCCTTGCGTTATACTCCGTGTACGCATAGTCGATCTTTCCGGCAGCCTCCCCGAAGAACAGTCTGATCCTGTCAGGATCCACCGCAAATTCTTCCACGCTCTCCGAAGCCTTTCCTGCCGCCGCCGTGATCGTCTCAAGCAGCCTGCGGATCCATCTGTTCCGGGTCTGCTCCTGCTGCTTGCTCTTCAGGCTGTTGCCGATCAGCGCCGCTTTTCCCGTAAGGGACAGCATGGTCGCAATCTCGGTCTTCATGTTGGCGCCATTCTCGTCATAGGCGGCTCCGCTGTAACCGGACTGGAACAGCTCATATACCTCATCATTGCCCACCTGCAGATAGCCGCGGCCTGCCTGCGTAATATAGGCTGCGTCCGGCTTGTGCAGCATATCGTTGCTGTCCTGTCTGTCCTGCACGCGCAGACACAGACGGAACTTGGAGTTGCTCCAGATATTGTCGTCCACCGTTCCGCTGGGCTTCTGTGTGGCAAGAATCAGATGCACACCCAGGCTTCGTCCCACCTGCGCAACGGAGATCAGCTCCTTCATGAACTCCGGCTCCTCACGCTTTAACTCCGCAAACTCGTCGATAATGATGAACATATGCGGAATGGGAATGGTCGCCTCCCCGTTCTTATAGAGCTTTGTATACAGATTGATGTTGTTGACATTGTTTTCACTGAAAATTCTCTGGCGTCTGCGGTTCTCACTCTTGATGGAAACCATGGCGCGGCGCACCTGACTTCCCGAAAGATTGGAAATGGAACCGATCATATGGGGCAGACCTTCAAACAGCCCCGCCATACCGCCGCCCTTGTAGTCGATGATGAAATATCCCACATCATCCGGGCTGAAATTGATGGCAAGAGAGAGCATGTAGGTCTGCAGGGTCTCGGATTTACCGGAGCCTGTGGTACCCGCAACCAGACCGTGGGGGCCGTGGTACTTTTCATGGACATCCAGATAACAGGGCTGTCCGCCCGCCTTGGCGCCGATTAGCGCTTTCATGTTTTCGTAGGTACGGTTCTTGCGCCATTTTTCTTCCACATCGAGCTGCTCCAACGTCTGCACGTTCTGCATCTCAAAGAAGCTCAGGGCGTTGGGGATATCCCTGCCCTTTTCCACTTCCTTCACTTCGATGGGAAGAAGCCTTCTGGCAAATGCCTCCAGCTGCCCGGCGGAAACCATGTCAAAGGCAACCGGAACATTGTCCTCCTGCGTCAGGTTGTAAATGCCGGAAAACTCCTGATCCTTCTCCAGCAAAAACTCGCACTCGTTGGGAAGCTGTTCCCTGCTCTCCGACAAGATGAGCGTCGTCAGACCGTAGCTTGCCTCGCACTCATAGATATATTTTGTGATCAGCTCGCCCTCCAAAAGATCCATGTCGGACACGATCAGTATGTAGTAGGGCTTGGGCAGCGTGACCTTCTTCTGCTGCTCGTCCTCCGCGCGCATACGGAGAACCTGCGTCAGCTCAAACAGCACATCGCTTGCCTCCGATTTGTCGCTGGCAACGTAACGGGTCTTCTTGTCCTCCGACCACACATGGGGCAGCCAGTGGGTATACTCCCAGTCCTCGTCGTCCTTATTTTTGTCGTACAGATACACCAGCTTTACGTCCGTATAGCAGTTGTTTGCCGCAATCTGCGCCGTCAGCAGACGGACAATGTCAAACGCGCCCTGCTTTCTCTCTCCGCCTGCCACACCGATCAGCTTGCGTCCCAGCAGGTTCACATTCACCGGAACATCATAGAGAATGCTGTATTCCTGCTTGATCAGACCGGGCTTTTCGGACAGCTCGTCGCTCACAAGGGTAAATTTCTCCTTAGGAACATTGATCTCCATCTGGAAGGGCAGGTTTCCCGTTCCCAGACGCTGGCAGAGGAAATCCTCATGCTTTCTGTTGCGGTTCCAGAGCTCGGGGCTGCCGCTGCCGTAATTTACCACCACCTGCGCCGCAGGATACATGGTCTGGAGCGTGCTTCTGCTCTTCTCATATTTCTCTCGAATAAACTCCGCGCGCTTGATCAGGTAGTCACCATACGCCTGAAAACGCTTCTGCTCACCCTTCTCGATCTCTTTTTTATTGTAGCGGATATTCGTGATTGCCCAGTACACGCCGATCAGGGCGGAGCCCACCGCCGTGATGATGCCGGTATACATATACATTCCGGCGCCGCTTCCCGTGCTTCTCGCGCTGAGAATCGCCATGATGCTGCCCGTCAGCATCGGGATCATCATAGTAAAGGACGGCCCGATGGTCATCCATAAGGGGCGCTTGCTCTCCTCCTTCGGAGTAGGCGGCGCTTCAATCTCAATGGAATCCGTCTCCAGCGGGGTATAGTTCCGGGGTGCGCGGTGGAAAAACTTCTTTTCCGCTGCCGCAGGCTTTCGTTCCACGGCTGCCTGAGGCGCATGGTAGACGGGAAGCTGCTGCCAAACGGCACAGGGATTTTCCTCGGGAGAATAGACCGCGATCAGATTTCCCAGATAGACGATTTTCAGACCGAAGATGTTGATGCAGTCCCCGATTTTCAGCTCGTATGTGCCGGAAATCTTCCTTCCGTTGATAAACGTACCGTTTGAGCTGGTGTCCTGAATACAAAAGCCCTGTGCAGTGCGCTGCAGGGTCGCATGGTGTCTGGAAACCAGCGACTGGTACTGATATACAATATGGTTATTGTTCTCGCTGCCGACGGTCAGCCCCGGTATGCCGGTCAAATCGTACTTGGTAAATACGGAGAAGGAGGCCTCCGTCTCCCGCACGATCAGGGACACCTGATTTCCGCAGCTATCCCGCACGATCAGGATATCTCCGTTTACCAGCGGGCCATTTTCCTGTCCGCTCTGCTTTGTGACCGTGTATTCTTCCGTGCTCTTGATGTACCATGCTTTTTCCACGACCTCCAGCCGCAGAATCAGATCCTGCGGAAAGGCAAACATGCTTTTTTTCAACAATATTTCCGTATCCGTATTGTTCACGGCGGGAAGCAGAAATTCGCAGAAGGCGTTTTGTCCGTATGCGGATATCACTATGCTCATTTTGTTCTCCTAATTTAAAAATGGCTTGGAGTTTCCCCCAAACCATTTTTGTTTTTAATAATCGTATTCGCTTAAAGTAACCGGATCCTTTTTCTCCAGATAATACATGGTGGTAGTTCCATCATCATATGTGCTGAACACAACGCCATCCTGCATACTGGAAACAGACTCAACCTCCGGCTTCACCACCGTCTTTGATTTTGAGGAGGTGGTTGCGGAATAGAGATCGTCGTCCTCTATGTAAAAGATCTTCTTCTGGCTCTCACTGTAAGCGATATTGTCGTAGTCATAGGTGAAGTCGTTGGAAATCTTCTCTATCTTTTTCTGGCTCTTGTAGTAATAGAGCTCATCCTCATCCGTAATCAGGTAAATCTTTGACAAATCCCCACTTGCCACAAAATGCGTCAGATACTCGTCATCATACAGTGTCGTAGACTTCATATCCTCATTGAACTTGCTGATCTTGCAAAGCTCTCCGCTTCTGATATACAGAAGGGATTTTCCATCCTCGGAAAGCTGGACAGCACCCAGAGAGTCGGAGTTCACTATCTTGACGGCGTCCGTACCCTTGTCGTTCAGCCAGTACAGATAACCGTCTGCCTTGAATACGCCACCCTTAAAGGAATCCACTCCGCATACATATGCCTGGCCCGTGTATGTATAACATAACCAATTGGATCTCGTCGCTGCACCACCCGGCTGAACCAGATCATCAATGCTGTCACCCGCCACCTTGAGGGGCTCCTTCATCTTCGGTGTGTAGTAATAGGTCTTTCCGTTCTTGTCAAACAGAAGCTCGGAGACCGTGCTGTTCACAAAGAACGTTCCGCTCACATTGGTCTCGATCTTCTCGCTGTCCTTGCCATTGTAGTAATATAACTTATCGTCACTGTTGCGGTAGAAGAAGTTCTTTCCGCTGTCGGAAACCGCAATGGGGAAACAGCCGTCCTTGTCAACCTTCACCGGATCCTTGCCGCCCACGGACAGATACAGGGTATTGTCCGTATAGCCTTCGTAATTCTTCAGGTAGGCAACCGTCTTTCCGCTGGGGGAAACGCAGATGGAAGAAGCGTAGACACCGGTATCGATCTTCGTGGACTTCTTGCTCTTTACATTGTAAAGATAAAGCGTCGTGTCGTAGTAATCGTCGTTGTCATCTACGGCATAGACAAAGTTCTCACCTGTCAGACCCATCCACACACTGTAAACTTCGTCAGCAATGGAAACCTCGTTGAACTTATTGTCAATGTAGAAAAGCTCACGCTCATCGGTAATATAAATCGTTGTTTCACCGTTACCGCTGGTGCAACAAGAATATACATCATCCGCATCCTCGGACTGACCGCTCAGGTTAAAGAAGGTCTCGCTGCCATAGTTGTATCTCAGCATATCCTTTGCGTAATTCATCACACCGGATGACTTCTTTCCGCCAAGAAGCAGTACTGCCAGCAGTACGACCACAACCACTACTGCAGCGGCTGCCGGAATCAGGATCTTGACCGGAAGACCGCCCTTCTTTTCCGTCACAGGAGGTACTGCGCCGGATACAGGCTGAGGCTGCACAAACGGCTGTGCTGCTGCCTGCTGCTCAGGCATGGGCTGCTGTATGGGCTGCGCTGCCTGCTGTTCAGGCATGGGCTGCACAGGTTCCACGGGCTGTGCTGCTGTCGGAGCTGTCTCGATACTTTCCTGCTTTGCGCCGCAGTAGGGGCAGAACGTGGTATCGTCGGGAATTTCTTTTCCGCATTGATTACAAAACATTTTTTTCTCCTCCATCGTGTAAAATAGATAACTTAAATTATAACATTTCTGAACTTCATGTCAATATTCCGTTAAGAAATCTCTTTTTCTTATCTGTATCACAGTATAACAGAAGAATCCGCCTTTTTCCCCTTTTCGGACAAATGACCCGATAGCGGGGACGAATGACCCCTTTACAAGCTGCTTTGGATCTTATCTATCATTTTGCGGCGCTTTTTTCCCGCCGTTGCAAGCGTAATGATCATCCACAAAAGGAAGAAAATTCCACCTGCTATTCCCCCGAAAAACATCAGCATTCCCGTTGTCACAGTTTCCATCATCCTATCCTCCCGATCCGCTTAATCCAGCCAGCTTCCTTCCTTAAGCTGCGCATATGCCTGCTCCAACAGCTGCATCTCCATATCGGAATCCTGCCTTGCGCCGCTGTCGGCAAACAGCTCCTTTGCCTTTTGATAATATGCAAGAAACTGCGCGTAATCCCTGCTGCGGTTTTCCTTGACCGACTGCTTATCGATCTCCAGAAACGCCAGTCTCTTGTAGGTGCGGTAATCCTCCCCATACTTTTCCAGCATGGAAGTAAATTCCTGCTGTGCCTGCTCATATTCGCCGATCCTCTGATACAGGATGCCGATATTATTGTGCGTCACATAGGTATCCCAGCCAAGCTCCGCGATTTGGTCCAGACAGTCGATCGCCTGCAAATAAACGTCACGGCTTCCGTTCAGGTCTCCCAGATCTATGTATGTCTGCGCCAGCTGCTCCAGAACCACCGCCCGGTTGTCCTCCGAAACCGCTTCCGCCGCCTGTGTCAGAACCTCCGCTTTCTGAAACAAAAGCTCCTCCGTGGGGGTCTCCGCATCATACAGCTTGCCCCACATGATGTAGGCGCGGAGCACCACATAGGGATCCTCCGTCAGTTCGATACACTTGGAAAAGCAATCCGCCGCTTCATCCGTCAGACCCCGGCGTCCCTTGATCTCGCCCTCCGCCAGAAGAACCTTGTCGCTGGAAAGCCCTCTCTGCTCCGCCTCGGCGAGGATCTTCTCCGCTTTCTCCAGCTCTCCCGTCTTGGCAAGCGCTATGGCATAGTCCGAATAATAGGTGCTGTCGTAAGGATCGTACCGAACCGCCGTCTTGTAGTAGCCGACTGCCTCGGAAAGCATCTCCTGTTCCAGATATCCGTTCGCCAGCAGGAAGTAAAAGCCCCCTGTCTCCTCGTCCGAAAACTCGGAGGAATTGGAAAATACTTCCTCATCTATAAAGGAAATCATTTGTTCATACTGTCTTGTGTTGTAAAGATACAGCGCCTTCTGATAATAAGCGCCCGCCATTTTGGGGAAGCGGGAAACCGCATCCTCGTACAACCGCTCAAATTCCGAGGTGTCGCCGCTGCCCTGCAGCTCCTCCATCTGCGCAACAATTCCGTTATACACACCTATCCGTTCGGCAATGATCCTCTCCCTGCCGAAAATCGTCAGGACGATACATCCCGCCATACCGAGGATACACAGAACCACCGTGAAATCCTGTCTGCGCACCATTCTCTTGTACCGTTTGTCCACCTTCGCAATGGCGGCAACCGCCTTCGCGTACTCCTTTGCATTGGCGAAGCGCCTGCCCGGATTATATTCCATGCAGCGGTGGATCAGATGTGCAAGTCCCTCTGAGCAGTTCGGTATCAGCTGCTCTATGGGTACGATCTGCCTGAAGTCCTCATTGGGCGCCATGCCGGTCAGCATGGCATACAGGGTCGCTCCCACGCTGTAAAGATCCGAGCGGACATCCAGCTTCTCCTTCATGGGCGGGAGCTGGGGGATGGTTGTGCGGGGAATGGTCGCCTGCGGCGCCGCCATCTGCGGTATGCTTCCCTGCGGGTTCAGCAGCACTGTGCCCGCTACCGCGCTTCCCTGCGGTGTCATTCCCTGCGGGTTCAACAGCACTGTGCCCGCTACCGCACTTCCCTGCGGGTTCAACAGCACGGTTCCTGCTACCCCGCTTCCCTGCGGCGCTGCCATTTGCGGCATTGCTGCCTGCGGCGCATTTCCCTGCGCGTTCAGATACTGCTGCAAGGTCTTTACAATGGAGACCTGCTCCGGAGACGCATAGCCGGCGGTGTACCCCATATTCTGATAGGAAGTGCCGTTCTGCATGGTGGAAATATTGAAATCGATCAGGCAGATATTGTCCTCCGGCGTCAGCATAAGGTTCGCCGGCTTGATGTCCCCGTGAATGATGGGGGTCGGCTGCTCCTGCAGATAAGTCAGAACCTCACCGAGCTGCGCCGCATACTTCACCACCTTTGCCTGAGGGAAGCGCACGCCCCGCCTCAGCATGCTCTCAAAGGACTCTCCCGGTATGTAATCCATTACCGTGTAGATGGAGCCATTGTCCTCGAAAAAGTCCAGCACCGTGGGAAGATAGGAATGCCTCAGATTTTTCAGAATATCCAGCTCACTGCGGATATCAATGTTATTCTGAATGCTGTCATGTATCTTCTTGAGCACCACATATTTCTGCATACGCACATGATAGGCCCGAAAAACGGTTCCGCCGCCTCCCGAGCCTATCTCAACAATATTCGTATATGTATTTTGCATATTCATAGTCCGCACCCACTCTCTTCTTCTGTGTACGAATATGATTATATTACGATTGTCGCTATTTGTCCATGAGTGTATTTTTTGCGGATGCCTGTTCCGGACAGCCCTTTCTGTTTTTTCACGTTTAAGCTGTTTTAAATATATTGCGCACTTTGCCGCTCCTTCATTTTTTTCCAGTTTACAAAACCGTACATGTCATTGATGAAAAAGGCAATAAAGCAAACCACCACCGAAATATACCGGGTGTCGGCAAAGCTTGCCATTGGCATCGTCATTCCGAGATAGGTAATCATTTCCCCGTAGTATGCAAAAGTGAACGATATGCTCCCGTATAACAGGCTGAAAATCACCGTCAGGAGTTGTCCGGCGGGATTTCCTTTTGCATTAAAAATAAGCACCCGTCTACACATCTTCCAAGACCTAACGATGTGTAAACGAATGCTCTGCATTCTACTACCCGGTGGCAGTTTCTAAATTGGTATTATTTTGGAAGTAAAAGGTATAAAATATTTTGCACCATTATCATCTTTTAAGAATAAGCATAAACAAATGAAAGAAGGTGTAGATTTTATCAAAATAAAAGATTATGCCGTTATCAGCCTCAACAACATGATACCTGTCCCGGATAGTCAAATTGTGGGTATAGATATAAACAAAGAAAAAAGTGCAAGTTACCGATATTTACTTCAAGCCGAAAGCCGCGAAATAAATAAGCAAAAGAACCGTAATAATACTGCCGGAGAGGAACAGGAATAAATATCCGATAACACTGACAAAAGAGGCAACATTTGCAAATACAAGCGTTAGGGCTGACAATATGTATGACAGCCCCATGATCCCGATGCGTACCAAAATGATCACATATAAATATTCTACTCTGAACAGGTTATCAATCTTTATAAAGAATGCTGCGATCAATGCTGTTATGAGTGCCTTGAAAAAATTGATCGTGAACCAGACAGGCGTTTTGACCGTGATAATCTGAGAAATGGAGCACGGCTTAATCAGCAGATTCTGCAAGGTTCCCAACTCTTTTTCCGCGGATATGCACATGGAAGCCTCGGATAATACCCCATTCACCAAAATCCATAATATATATCCAAATACTTTCTCTCCCCTGTCGCCGTCCGTATTCATAACGATTCCTGCTCCGTTATTCCACGCTCCGTGGAGTGAAAAAACTTGACAACCCTACCATAAATGTACGATAAATAATACTTGAAATCAATTAGAAAAAAGGATAGGACTATGGACAGAAAAATACTTGCACTTGATATAGACGGCACGCTCACCACCTCAAAGAAGGAGATTTCCCCAAAAACCAAAGAGGCTTTGTTCAAAATACAGGAGGCGGGACATATCCTTGTGCTGGCTTCCGGCAGACCGACCCCGGGAATGAAACGCTATGCGGAGGAACTGGAGCTTGCAAAATACGGCGGTTATCTGCTTTCCTTCAACGGCGCCCGGATCACGAACTGCAAAACCGGGGACATTCTTTATGCGCAGACGCTCCCGGGAGCCGTGATTCCCGGTCTGTATGAATTTGCCACCCGCAACCACTGCGGTCTGATTACCTACTACAAGGATTCCGTTGTCTCAGGAAACGGCATAGACAAATACATTGAGCTGGAGTCCCGCATCAACGGGATGCCTCTGATGGAAGTGGACGATTTTGTGGGATTTGTCAACTATGATGTGAATAAATGCCTGATGACGGCGGAGCCGGAAAAGGCGGAGTGCTGCCTGTCCGAGCTGCAGGAAAGATATGCGGATACACTCAGCATCTACCGCTCCGAGCCGTTCTTTATCGAGATCATGCCCCAGCATGTGGACAAGGCAAACTCCCTCGGGCACATGCTAAAGCTTCTCAAGATGGAGAAAAAAGACCTGATCTGCTGCGGCGACGGCTACAACGATATTTCCATGATCTCCTATGCAGGAGTCGGCGTCGCCATGGCAAACGCCCGCGACGAGGTGAAGGCGGCTGCAGATTTCGTGACCGGCTCCAACGATGAGGACGGGCTGGTTACAGTGGTGGAGAAATTCATTCCGGGGTGCTAACCCTTCCTCTGTTCCAATGCCAGTCCGATTAACCGATCCGCCTGATCCACCATAAACAGGGGAATATTGAGCACATCATCATCCAGCTTAAGATTATCAAGGGAGAAACGCACACTGAGCTTAATCTTATCCCCGAACAGCTCCTTGAACTTTTTAAGGCTTTTTGCGTAGATATTGGCTTCCGATTTGACCTCAACGGGGAAAATATCGTTCTCCCTCTGAATCAGAAAGTCGACCTCATAGGACGGATTGTTCTGTGACCAGTAACGGGGAACCACTTCAAACTGCGTGACTAAGCTCTGCAGCACGAAATTTTCCGTCAACGCACCCCTGAACTCCGTAAACAGGCGATTGCCCTCTCCGAAAGCCGTGGGCGCCAGTTGTGCCAGACGGCGAAACAGCCCCACATCCACCAGATAAATTTTAAAGGCAGACAGATCGTCGTAGGCGGACATTGGCAGACCGGGCGCAGAGCTGCGGTAAAGCTTGTGCACCAGCCGGGCATCTACCAGCCACTGCAACGCATCCTTATATTCACGGGCGCGTGCGCCTTCCTTGACAACCTTATAGAGAAACTTTTTGTTTTCTCTTGCTAGCTGGGACGGAACCGACTTCCATATCATGGATATTTTGGGAAACTCGCTGACATTGGGGTGTTTTGCAAAATCACGCTCATAGGTGCCGATAATGCCGGACAAGGCTTCCTGCATGGCAGAAACATCGCGGGCTTCCGTCCACATTAACACAGATTCCGGCATACCTCCGGTGACATAATACATCTTCAATTTTTCATACAATGGATTGAAAAAGGCATCCGGAATCGGTTCGATCGTGTCAGTGATTTCCAGATAATCCGCAAGATTCCGATCACCGTTGGCAATCAGAAACTCCGAAAAGGTCATGGGATCGATCTGTATGAAATTGACCTTACCAACCGGAAAAGAGGACGGCTTTGCCAGAGCAATGCCCGGCAGGGAACCGGCACAGGCAATATGGTACTGCGGAGCATTCTCGCAGAAATACTTCATGGAGTTAATGACCTTGGGACAGTCCTGCACCTCATCAAAAATAATAAGGGTCTTTTCCGGTACAATTTTCTGACCGCTTGCCAGCATCAGATTCTGTCCACATCCTTAGTAGTCTCAAAAAACTGCTTGTATTCCTCATTTTCGTCAAAGTTGAAATAGGCGGTATTTTCATAGTAAAGCCTGCCAAATTCTTTTAAAATCCATGTCTTTCCGACCTGACGCACCCCTTTCAGAATCAAAGGTTTGCGGTAGGGCGAATTTTTCCAATCCACTAATTTCTTTAATACAAACCGCTCCATAATTTGTATCCTCACATTTTTATTAATGTTTTTGTGTACCTAAATCACATTTTTATTGCCGGAGGTGGAAAGCAGCATCACAATTCCGACCACTGCGGCGTTCAGCAAAAACACCACGGGGGAGTATATTGCGTCGTAAAAGTTCGTTTTCTCCACGGCGGCATAGCTTTCGCCGATGCGCCGGTCGTAGCGGCGCTCCATGTAGGTCTCCATTCCGAGTGCGTGTATGGTGCGGATATTATGCAGCGTTTCCGGCACCTGCCCGGATACTGCGGCAACGGCGCGGCGATTGTCAAGCTGCGCCACAAGCATTCTCTTTTGCACATGGCGTGTGAAAACGGCAAAAAGCGGAAGCACCACCAGTAAAACAAGGGCAAGTCCGGTTGATAAACCGTGCCCCCTGAACGGTCAATGTGACGATCAGATAGGCAAGCACCAGCATTGCCATTGTCCCGGCAGTTTCTTTTCCGCCGAGGATATCGGCAAGGCACTGGGCAAGCCGCCCCTCAAACCATGGCGTCGCAAGCAGTCCCACATTATAGAACACACCGGAAAGCGTGACAAAAGTCAGGGACAGCCATTCTATACGAAAATAGGACAGGATTTTGTCCGGGCAAAAAGTCTTTTTGTTTTTCACCGGCACATCACTTCCTTTGCTCATTGATCAGGTGCGGAAATCCCGCACGGCTCTCGGTTTTTGAAGCGGCGTACAGCTTATTCAACATCGCCGCAAAGTTTGTCGCTTCCTCCTCAGTCAACACAGAGATGATATATTCGTAAAAAGATGTCTCTATCTCCGCTTTGGACGATTTCAGGGTTTCCGCCTTTTCGGTGGGATAGAGCAGCTGACTGCGCCGATCCGTCGGGTCGTCCTTTCGTATCAGAAATCCTTTTGTCTCCAGATTTTTGGTTCTTCGCGCAATGGCGGCCTTATCCGCATGCAGCAGCTCTGCAAGCCTTGCCTGTGTGCAGCCGGGATTGTGGCGCAGCGCATGAATCAGGTCAATTTCCGCCGTGCCCACACCGTCCTCACGCAGGGAAAACAAGACCAGCTTCTCTGCCTCCCTTGCAATTTTTGTAATCTTTCGTTCCGTAATATCCATTTTCAACCTCGCCTCTCCGCAATGCCATTTAGTTGTATATACATCGTTGTATCTGCAACCATTATTGATCAAAACGGTTTCTTGTCAAGTGTGCCGCAGTGTGATCCTGCCCGGAGGGGATATTTCACCATAGGAAATTAAGATAATAATAAAATAGGAGCGAGGACTTTCAAATCCTCGCTCCCGGTACATTTCTTCTCTTGTTCCGTGCTTTTATGTGGTCTGTTTTTCTGCGGTTTTTACGTTCTTCGCACGTTTTTTAATGATCAATACCGCAATCAAAATAATCAGAACCACGCTGATCGAAGCGCCCACGATCAGCTCGATCATAACAACGCGATCCGCGTTGGGCTGTCTGTCGGTGGTAATCTTTGCTTTTTCTTCATCCGCAGAGACCGTCAAATATCCGAATGCACCGTTTTCCGTGCTTCGCCACAGATAAGTGCCAAACTGGATATCCCGCAGCGTTCCTTTTCCGCTTGCATTCAGGGAAACCTTGTTCATAATCTGGCTGCCCCGGTATACCATGATCTCCTGTCCGGCATATTCCTCCCCGAAATTGACGGTAGCGTCCCGGGACACGGGAACTACCTCCACCTGCTCAATAATGCCGCAGATTTCCTCAGCTAAGGTGGTGTCACTTCCCACCGTGGAAAGGCTTCCTCCCATGTCCTCGCACATGCTTCGGAATTCCTTTTCCGCAGTCCAGCCGGGATCCGTCGCAATGCCGTACAGATTAATATTGAACTTCTCCCTTACGGCATCGCCTTCCTCTGTTGTCTCACTGTCCCCATTTCCTGTATCGGTTGTCCCGCCGACCGGCATTTCGCTGTCCTTCGCGGACAACAGCATGACCGTCGCGTCAGAAGAATCAAATGACGGCATGCCGTAGGAGGCGTCTCCCGTGATTCCTCCGTATGTCGCGCTCTCATACTCTTCATTGCTCTCATATATGTAAGAATCCAGATCTACCTCTGTACTGCCTGTGCGGAACGCCTCTTTCACATCATCATAGGTGTACCCTGTGATGGGTTCGGGAGAGAGCGGCTCGGCATCACCGATCAGAATGACCACATGCTGGGCATCCCTGCGCCAATCCAGTGACGCCGCCAGCATCAGACCGGAGTAAACGGTTTCCGGTCCGTCTCCTCCGTTCCCCAAGCTAAGTCCATCAATGCCTTCTTGAATTTTGTCCCTGTCAGAACAGAAATCCAACTGTAATTTTGCGGGATAATCTGTCCAATCTCCGCTTCGGGACGCAAAATCCCGGTAATCTACAATGGCAATTCTGTAATCGCTGCTTTTCTCGGAAATGCTGTCGATAATCTGGGACATGTTCTCCCTTGCGTTGCTGATTGCGCCGGACATGGAGCCCGTCGTATCGATCACGAAACAGACATCCAGACCCACCTGTTTCACCACGGTGCGGTCTTCTTCCTGTACCGTTATGATCGGTTTTGTAACATCAACCTCATAATCATCATCCGCCAGATCCCGAAGTTCTTTGGAGGAAGTGGCAATATAACCGTTGCGCAGGACTTCCGCCGCTTTGGCTTCCATGCCCATCTTGTCATAGGTTTCCGCCAGCATCCTGTAAGCGTCCTCATTCCTCGGATCAATGTTGATTGCCTGTTCAAATGCGGCTATTGCCTGCTCATAATCAAGCGCATCCAGATACCTTTCACCCAGAAAGGCGTGCAGGTCTGACGAGTTATTCCAGCCCACGGCAAAAGAGGACACCAAAAGGATTCCAAGCAACAGTAGAACAACCAGAATAATACTTCCGGCTAACTTTTTATGCTTCATCCTCTTTTACCTCCTTCCCCGCCATCTTGATGATTGCGCTGACAAAAAACAGGACTAACGCCAAAAGCAGCATGACAAGCACACCCATAAAACGTGCCGGTGAAATCGCATCGGCAAGCAGCTTGTAAATGCTGTTTGCGGAAAACAGGCTGCTGCGAAGCAAGAGCAGAGCCACGCCCGTCACCGCAAAGCAGATTCCCGAAACCATCAGGGTGTTTCTCAACCTGCGGGTAAACAATGCCAGCAAAATTCCCATGCATACTGTCAATACAAAGGCAGCCACCGTAAATACGGGGGAAAAGAAAACTGCGCAAAGGGTGAGATACGAATTCCCCTTCAGCATTTTTTCCGGATTGAAAATTGTCACGACATTCTTGTTTTCCTCAATTCCTAACTGTGCCATCAGCTCATCCGGTATCTCATATCCTATGTAGTCCGATGCCGTGTCCTTGGTCTGCTCTATCAGATTTTTCAGATTCTTCGTTGAAACGCCGTTTTCATCTTTCCCTGTAATTATGTAGTAGGCGTAATGATTGACCGTCATGGCAAGAAAGGATTTGACTGTGGAATGTTCCGTGATATTTTCCATGACCTTCGGCGTGAAATCCGCAAAACCTATTGCCCTGCTCATCACATCATAGACTGAATTATCGCCCTCCGGAGAAATTGTCACCCCCGCAGCAGTCAGCTTGTCCTCCGGGAAAAGATCCGTAATGAATATGTCGTTGAGATCCGCTCTGTTCACGGCATCAAACAGGGCGTTGCTCTTTACGGTGTATTGCACAATCAAACTGCAGACAGTCATGAGCAGAAAAACGAGCATCAGGATTCCCATGAGCAGGGACACAACTGCTGTGGGAATCGGCTTCATCCGCTTGGGGTGGAACACCGCCCGGTGAACCGCCTGCTTCCTCCGCCTCTTTTCCAGCTTCCGTTGCTCCTTCTCGGAAAGAACCGGTTGCGGCTGCACCGCACTTTCGGGCTGCGCTGTTATGGTTTCGGGCTGCACTTCTATTACATTTCCACAATGGGGACAGAATTTTGCCTCATCACTGATTTCTCTGCTGCAATTTTTACAAACCATCTTTTCTCCTTTGCAGGTCAAAAGGTCGGGGCTGTCGTCTCCACGATCAACAATCATGGAAACAACAGCCCCCGCTATAAATTCCGACTACGCCCTTTTTCCTATCTTAATCAGTCTCATAATGACTGAACTTAACACAATATTAATCCCCATCTCAATTAAAAAGTTCACACCGACCAATACCAGAATCATGTATGCTCCTGCGGATGCATATCCTGCTGCCGCAGACCACCCGTTTATGGTGTCCATGAAAAACAGCCGGCATCCCACCAGAAACAATCCGGTATTTACCACTGGACACACAATGGCAGAGGCAATCACCGCAAGTAACTGGCTTTTCTTTTGAAGCCACAGATACACAAGCCCTGCTGCCAGTCCTGCTGCCGTTCCCTTCACCAGAACCGTGATAATGGTTCCCGGCGCGTTGACCGCCATAAATGCCGCTGAGTCATTGATCAGCACCACTGCACTGAATACAAATCCAAGCCATGCTCCCACCTTGTAACCATATAATGCCGCACCGACTACTATTGGCACAAGAACCAGAGAAATGGTGAATAAGCCTGTGGGACGAATTACAACCGCAAGCACCTGAAGCACCACAACGATTGCCGTGAAGAGTCCCACTCCCACGAGTTTCTTTGTTTTCTGATCCATATTCAATTTTCCTCCTTGTTATCATTCTTCCATCCAAGGGAAGATACAATACGGAGTTATAGTAACATCAGAAGAGGTTTTTTGCAAGGATTTGTTTTTATTATGAAGTAATAATAAAGTGCATTATGAAGCGTATTTATAAGACACAGCAAGATGCAACTGACACCGCAAAATCCGGCGGATCGAAATGACATGAAGTGTTTGAAAAATGCCACGGGTACAGGAAGCACTTTTCGTACTCCTGTACCCGATCAACGCACAAAATCCGCCTTCTCACGGGTACAGATGACCTCTTTTGCCTTTCTGTACCCGGTTTTCGTCCAATTTCCTGCAAAAATCGGGTACAGATCGCACATTTTCTTCTCCTGTACCCGGCCGACGTGCAAAAATGAGCATTTCACGGGTACAGACAACCACTTTCGCTCTCCTGTACCCGACCGACGCGCAAAATCCACCTTCTCTCGGGTACAGACAACCACTTTCACTCTCCTGTACCCGGCCGACATGTAAAGTCCGGCAATATTAAAAATCAATACCTTACCTCAACATCACCTTAAGACCGACAGCCGACACAAACACAAGTCCGACCCGCCGCATTCAAAATCACTCCCTTTCACCGCAGTCTTTCAGAATGTCGCAATACCTTTGATCCTTCATGAATTATTGGCTTCAAAGTAATCGGTGATCTCTTTACAATCAATATAATTCCTTTTGGGCCCAATATCCGACCCGGTTACGATCAACTCGTTGGTTATTGTGAAGATGAGGGATTCATCATCCTTAAGAGCGACCGTATATTGCATCTCATCCCTTGTGATTTTGTTTTTTTCCAAAACTACAAATTCTGTATCGAATCTGTTGTTCAGGTATCCCAGCACTTCTTCCTCGGTATATAACTTTGTACTGCCGCAGGAACACAAAAGTAATGAAATTAATATAATCGAAAATATTTTTGAATTGTTTTCATGTTTTTCATTCCCCCTCAAGTCTGGTGCTTTGATTTAAAGTTATAAAATGCTCTCTCGATATACTTTTTATCCTGTCAATTCAACATAGCACAGCCTGCGTAAAATTGGCTTTTGACGATGGAATAGAGATTTCTATTGACTGCACCGCCGTCAAAAATAAAATTGCCGACAACCGCTTCCAGCGGTCAGAGCTGGATTATCTGACTTACAACAATCCACTTGATTATGCAACGGCGATCTCGAAGTCTACTTGAACGCTGTGACAGAATACAAACCTCTCAATACCCACCTATCATTGTATTTGCTACAATCACTCCCGTTGTCATCAATCTAACTGCTACCAAGCAAATCAACAGAACAATACTCCACCTTATGAAATATCGTCGTTCTCTCTTTTTGATAATTCCTCGAATAATCATAAATAAAGAAACAAGAGATAAAACCGCACCACTGCACAAGAAAATTATATAGAAAAATTCTGGGATAATCAACATCATACACTCAAGCTCCTTTCTCAAATAAAGTTTGGTTGGTAAACCAAATTTTCAACCTTGCTCCATATTTCAACGCCGATGGTTTCATCAATCTTGCTGTCCTGAACCAGACAATACTCCATAGTAAAGTCTTTTAAAACAACAATCAAATTTTCGCTTTCTTACAGAAAAACAAAATCACCATATTAAGCAGGATTATGATTATTTTGAATATGATGTATACCCACTGTATGATACCAAACCCCACCAGCAACTCGGTCATAAGAGCGGAAGTCATGATGAGACAGCCTACGATTGAACAGATGATGATGAGAATGGGATATGCCATTTTCTTCTTTGCATTAAGCAAAAGAGCAAAGAGGAAGGATAGCGTATCTGGAACACAGGATAGAATATACATTCCGATCGCAACCGGTACCATGAACAGAAACCACCCGGAACTGCTGCCGGTTTCACTGTTGACAAGCTGTGAAATGAAAATGCCGATTACAACGCAGATTGATATCAGACAGAATGCATAATTGATAATGGAAACAACCAGTCCGGCTTTTGCAGCGACTACCAGATTTTTGTTGCCGGGTGATATGTCATATTGTTGTTGACTCATATTTTTCTCCATTTCCGCGCATGTGTTTTGCGCATAGCAAGTTTGTGTCAAGTGCACGCAGACACAAATTCCGTTATACTGCTCTCCTGTAAAACATTTTATCACAAAATAGTCTGCTTTTGTTGTTTATCTGTAAGGATTTATGATGCATGGCTACTCGGTAAAATACAAGCACATTTGCACTTCATTTCCGTTGACAATATGATCCGATTTGGAAAACCCGACCTTCGCATAAGTCCTATTATTTTTGTCAATGCCTCCGTTCCGTAGCCCTTGTCCTGATGTTCAGGGGGAAACATAATCCGCCATTTTCATTTCAAGTCACCCATTTCCCCATTTTACAATAATGTAAACGTTTTCATAAAATTATGGAAACCATTCCTTTTCTGTGCTATACTCTGCTTAGAAGCTGCAAATGATTCAAAAGGGAAGGTATGGGGTTGCTTATGTTTAAGAAGAAAAAGGGAACTCAGGAGGCGGAGATTGCCAAACTCTCAACCGCCGTGAATGAAAAGCAGGCGCAGATCGATGCGCTGCTTTCGGACAATAATGTTTTTGTTATGAAGCTCAATGATTCCATGACACGGATCGGGGATAGCTCCTGCGTAAAGGAAATGATTGAGCAGGTGAACTCCCAGACGACCGCCATCAACGACATGAAGGGCTCCAGTCAGGATCTGGGCGAATCCATCCAGAATATTCAGAACGCCGCCCACAACATTCAGGAAAGCTCCCATGATGTGATCCAAAATGCCAATACCTGCATGGATGTGATGAAGGACAGCATCCGCATGATTGACGATTCCTCCAAGCAGGTGGAAAGCATCAATGAGCAGGTGGCGGTTTTCAGGGAAAAGGCGGTAAAGATCCACGAAATCATTGACATGGTAAAGAAAATAGCGCAAAAGAGCGGTCTGCTTGCCCTGAATGCGTCCATTGAGGCGGCGCGTGCCGGGGAGGCGGGAAAGGGCTTCGCCGTGGTTGCAGGTCAGATCAAGGAGCTCTCCGCCAACACCACAGCCTCCGCAGAAGATGTTGTCAAGTATGTGGATGAGCTTATGGAGGGCATTTCCGGTCTCGCCGATTCCGTGGAATCCACTACGAAGCAGCTCGGGGAGGGCAATGCAAGCGTACATAAATCCGTGAATGATATGGTGGAAATGACCGAGAGTCTGCACGCCATTACCAAGGAGATCGACGGCATTTATGAGGAGATCAATACCCAGTCCGCACTGACTCAGTCCTTTGTGGCGTCCATCGACTCCATAGCGGCAAGCTATGAAATCTTATCTCAGGAGTGTGTGGGCACGGGCGACCACCTTTACCGGATCTCAAGGGACATCGACAAGACCAGAAGCGATATGGCGCGGAAAAACTCCAGACTTTCCACTCTGGACTGGATCAAGGTTTTCGAGGTGGATCATCTGATCTTTACATGGCGGCTGTATAACAATCTTGCAGATTTTGAGACATTGCAGCTTACGCAGCTCAACAATCCGCAGGGCTGCAAATTCGGAAAATGGGCGGCGGCGCAGACCGATACCCGCATCATAAACTCCTTAGCCTTCCGAAAAGCAATGGACTGTCACGCGGAAGTGCACAAATACGCCTGCGATTCCTGGCAGGCAAAGGATAACGGCGACCGCGAGGGCGCACTGAAATGCTTTACACAGGCTTATGAAGCTTACCAGCGTTTCCAAAAGGCGCTTGAGGATCTGCGGGAAGTGATCCGCTCAACAGGGGATGACGCCGTGACCGTAATCTGATAAAATGTAATTACATTTTTGAGGAGGAGCATTTCATGAAGGTATTGAGGGGCGGCTGCGCCAGCAGACACGAGGCATCCTTTATATTATCCCGTCCGCAGGGACAGGACAACCACGTTATCCTGCTGCTTCGCAGCAAGGGTGAGTTCTGGATCGACGACAAGCACTATCTCCTCGACCCGGGACATGCCATCATCATTGCGCCCCGAACCTGCTATATGTACTGCAATCCTGACGGCAATTATGCCGATGACTGGATTCACTTTAAATTGGAAGAGGGGGAGTCCCTGCCGGACTCCCTGACATGTAATGTGCCTTTTTTGCTGAATGACCTTGAGACCTGCTCTGTTCTGATCAGACAGCTTCTCTGGGAAAACGCATATACATCGCAGCTCTACGCCGCAAAAAATATCGACGCCCTTTTCTCAGTCCTGTTCAACCACCTCTCCGCGGCACTCCATTCCCGCGAAAAGGTTGAGGTATCCAACCCCTACGCGCAAAAGCTCCGCGTACTCCGTCTGCAGATGCAGAATACGCTGACGGAGGATCATTCCATTGCCAAGCATGCGGCGGAATTGTGCATCAGCACCTCCCATTTTCAACATTTGTACTCACAGCTTTTTGGGATTTCTTTTCAGAATGACTTGATCAGAATGAGGATCGCTTACGCTGAAATCCTGCTGCAAACCACAGACATGCCCATAGAACGTGTGGCGGAGGCCTGTGGTTATACAAGTTGTGTCCATTTCTTCAGACAATTCAAGAAGATAAAGGGGACGACCCCGGCAAAATACCGAAATGCCAAGCCATCCCCCGAAAACCTCTAAAAGAAAGCTTCTATTCCTTCAAAATTCACTTTTCGCACGCTGCCGTTTTTGAGACAGATCGCGGTCGTACCGTAGGCGCCTGTGTGCGGCGTGTCTTCATATACAATCTCACGAACCGGAAAGATCTCATCATCCGCAAACACGCAGGTTTCCTGATTTTCCGGCACCTCCGCCGTGATCATCTGAGAGATCAGAAGATAGGGCTCTGCGCTTCCGTACTGCTTGCGGCTCTGCATGGAAGCATACACCACAATGGATTCCTCCGAATCGGGATTGGTTCCCCTGCTGTGTACCAGATCCATGGACTCCCATCCCGTATAGCAGGTCATTGCCATTTGTCTTTTTCTTCCGGTGTGATCCCTTCCCATCAGAATGATTGCCTGTGCAAGGCTGCCGTCCGGCAGGGTCTCCTGTTTTCTTATGATCTGTGTGGCTTTACCGTCAGATCCCGGATTGTCCGGGAAACCGTACGAACCCAGAGTAATCGTGACAGGTCTTCGGATCAGCCGCAGCTTGTCTGCCCGCATGATGCCTCTTTCCACAGGGAAGTCCGCAAGGTTGATTGCCTGAAACCAATGCTGCTCCGTCTCAAGATTTCCGCCAAAAAACTGCCGGCGGTACAAAACTCCCTCTCTCTCCCCGCAAAAGATAGTCAGGTTCGCCCGGGTGGGTTTTTCCGCACCCGTGTCAAACAAGAGATACTGCTGGGATTCGCAGATTTCTCCCTTTTCGTCAATAGGCGTTGACTCCCACGGGTATTTTGTATTGTAGCTCAGCTTTCCGTAATTCCAGATGCCGTGAATATCCTCCGCCGTCTTGTATACCTTTGCGCTCCGCAGGATCGTTTCCCCGTTGGCGGCATGGTTGGTGTAGCAGAGTGCGGGCCCCGGCAGCAGGGTTTCCTTGACTTCGTTTTCTTTCAGCTTTTCCCATGTACCATTATGCTCCGTGGCACTCCAGAAGGGGTGCTCCTTTGGAAGCTCCAGACACAGGAATGCCTTTCCCAGCCACAGAGGGGATTCCGCACAGGAATATCCCTGCACAAGGGGCGTGAACTGGCCGTAAAAGCCCAGTGTGGGAACGCCTTTATAAAGAAAATCATCCCTCGTAAGGAACTGGAGGAGGGAACCGGAGGCGATACGCCTTGCCAAACCGGGATCCGATGCAGCATTTTTCAGGAAAAAGTTTGCGGCAAGCGGACTTGTCGCCGCGTTCCTGTAAATGCCGCTCCTTCCCCACATATTTGTAAATCCGTCCCTGTCAAAAAAGTCGGGATAGGTTTTCATAAGCTCATTGGAACACTCTTCAAAGCCCCTTGCAAGATAAGGCTCATTCTCATAGCCATACCACTCATTCCAGATCGGCGCATATAAATTGAACGCCCAGCAGGAATAATAATCAAAGCTCTGGCCGTCACGATACCAGCCGTCCCCCACCGTATATTGCAGGAGAGCCTGCGCATGATCCACCATGATTTCTTTGTCGATCTCATACCCTTCCCGGTACAGGAAAGCCAGATCCAGCATATTAAAAAAGCGCCAGTTCTGCGGAACAGTGTTCGCATGGGCGAAGCCGGACAAAAGCGCGGCAATGCAGTCCTTTTCTTCTTTTGTGTAATCCGCCCAGACCTGCTCCCTGCAGGCATGAAGTCCTATCACCAGCGCGCAGCTTTCCACCGTCTGCTGATAGCAGCGGAACGGATCCTTGTTGCCCACAAGCTCCTGCATATCCCGGTAACCGCCCACATACAGGGCGTCGCCCTTTGTGCACGCCCGGAGAATATGTTTTTTGTAGTAGTCCCGTAGCCGGATCCCGTTTACTTCGATTTCCGGCTCATTGCGGATCATGACCGAGGCGATAAAGAAGGATCTTGTGAGACCTTCGAAAATTTCCGCTCTTCTTTCAATCTCCTGCTGTTCCTTCGATGCATCAAGATGGGGATATGTGACTTTTGTTTCCTTTCTCGGCATCACCACGGGATCATCCATGCTTTTGATATTGCCGAAAATGCCTTCAAGCAGGTAACGTCCCGCATCAAGCCAGTGCTCTCTCGTCATGCCCGTATAAGGGCTTTTATTGTAATCCGGATTTTTTACCTCAAATACCATCATCTTCTCCATTCCATTCTACCAGATGAACAACTCGTCGCCCGTCAGACGCAGGATTGCCTCGATAAAGTAATAATCTCCGTAAATAATGGGATATTCGTGATCCTGATCGTGGTACGCCGCCGTACACTTTTCCAGCAGCTCATCCCTGTCTGTTCCGAAGCTGCATCTCTTCTCAGCAAGCGCGGTCAGCATTTTCAGCGCGGCGTCCTCCGCATTTTTTGCTGCCTCCTCATCCTTCACTTCTGCATCGGAATCTTCACCGGATAACATTTGGGATAACAGGAGCAATCCGCTTGCCGCAATGGCTGCTGCCGTGGAATCCTCCCACACACTCTCCTTCGGCTGTCTGAAATCCACGGGAATCAGACCGCTTTCCGGAATATTGGAAATAAAGTAGGACGCCACCTTTTTCGCGGTATCAAGATATTTTTGATCCCGGGTATGTAAGTAGCTTAAGGTAAATCCGTACAGAGCCCATGCCTGCCCTCTTGTCCAGGAGGAGCCTTTTTCGTAGCCCTGTCCGCCAAAATCCTGCACAAACGCACCGGTAGCAGGGTCAAACTCCACGATATGTCTGGAGGAACCGTCCTCCCTGATGAAATATTTCATGGCGGTGTCCGCATGTCTGACTGCGATCTGATAAAACCGGGGATCCTTTGTCACCTTTGTTGCCCAGTAGAGCAGGGGCAGATTCATCATACAATCGATAATTGCCCACCCCTCATTTTCACCGGTTCCGTTGTCATTCCATGCCCGTATGAAATTTCCCTGAGGATTAAAACGTCCCGCCAGATTTGCTGCAGCCAGCAGACCACGGTTTTTTGATTTTTCCCTTCCGGTTATCCTGAAATCGGCAACCGCCGTAGGAAGAAAGCGGAAGCCACTGTCATGATCCATGCCGTTATAATTCAACAGAACGGCGTCCAGCTTATCCTCCAGGTTTTCTGCCTCTTCTTTGTAAAGGGTATCGCCGGTCAGGCAGTAAAGCTGCCAGAGCATACCGCCGTAAAAACCGTTCGTCCACCAACAGATATCCTTTTCGCTTAAATCATCGAATTTGCCCTCTCTTGCGCGGTACGGCACCTTTCCTAAATTTCGCTTTACCACCTCAGGATATTTCTCCCTGATCTTTTCTGCTATTGACCTTGCCCATACTGTTTTTTCCATAAGAATCTCCATTCCCTTCCCTTTATAAAGTAAGTTCATGTTACCTTTTCATGCTATCATTTTTTTGCATGTACCGGAATGTCTTAATGTTCCAAAAAACTAACTTATCCTGCAAATTGATTATTTATGGTAAAAAAATCACTATTTTTTGAAAAAATAGTGATTTTTTAAACTTTCTGTATCTATTTTTCACTGTCACGGAAAAAAATTACTCGTCCTCGCTCTCTTCTGTGGGGAAGATCAGATTTTCTTCCGCATCATCCTCCGAAAACTGCTCGGGATATCTTTCCTCCTCGGGAATCTCTTCCATAGCATCCTCTATGTTTTCAAATTCCTGATCGCCGTTGGAAATTTTTTCTCTTACTTTTGCAATCTGCGCAACCTTAACGCCCTGATCCAGATTGATCATCTTGACGCCGGAGGTAATTCTTCCCAATGTGGAGATTTCCTGCACGCGGAGCTGGATAATGATACCTTCCGTGGTGATCATCATAATCTCGTTGTCGTCATTTACTGCCTTGACGCCCACCACATCACCGGTCTTTTCCGTGATCTTGTAGCATTTCACGCCCTTACCGCCGCGCTTCTGCACGGTGAACTCGTCTAAGAAGGTTCTCTTTCCGAGTCCGTTTTCGGAAACGATCAGAAGGGAATCACCCTGACTCTGGAGCTGCATACCGATGATTTCATCCCCATCGGAGAGATTCATACCGATCACACCCATGGAGGACCGCCCTGTTGCACGCACATCCGTTTCCTTGAAGCGGATACACATACCGAGCTTGGTTACAAGGAATATCTCGCTGTTCTTGTCGGTCGTCTTGACCTCAATCAGCTCATCATCCTCCCGCAGATTGATGGCAGCAAGTCCGTTTTTGCGCACATTGCTGTATTCCATAAGGGAGGTTTTCTTTACGATACCCTTCTTTGTCACCATAAAGAGGTTCTTATCCTCCGCATAATCCTTAATTGGGATCATCGCCGTAATCTTCTCGTTCGGGTTGAGCTGAAGAAGATTGATGATGGCGGTTCCTCTCGCCGTTCTTCCTGCCTCCGGGATCTCGTATGCCTTCAGGCGGTAGACGCGGCCCTGATTGGTGAAGAAATTCAGGTAATGGTGGGTGGTCGTCATAAGCAGATCCTCGATGTAATCTTCATCGATTGTCTGCATACCCTTGATTCCCTTTCCGCCACGGTTCTGCGCCTTGAAATTATCCACCGTCATTCGCTTGATATATCCAAGTCTGGTCATGGCGATTACGGTATTGTCCCTGGGAATCAGGTCTTCCATGGAAATATCAAATTCATCATATCCGATCTTACTTCTTCTGTCGTCGCCATACTTCTCGGCGATTGCCGTAATCTCGGTCTTGATCACGCCAAGCAGAAGCTTCTCATCCGCAAGGATCGCCTTGTACTCTGCGATCTTGAGCTGCAATTCCTTATGCTCCGCCTCCAGCTTTTCTCTCTCCAAACCGGTCAGCGCACGCAGTCGCATATCTACGATTGCCTGTGCCTGCGCATCGGAGAATTCAAATCTGGCAATCAATCTTTCCTTTGCAATCTGTGCATTCTGGCTGCTTCTTATAATGGAGATCACTTCGTCGATGTGATCCATGGCAACCAGAAGACCCTGCAAAATGTGATCTCTTTCCTCTGCCTTATTCAAATCATATTTGGTTCTTCTGGTCACAACATTTTTCTGATGATCCAGATAGTAGACCAGCATATCCAGAAGGTTCATTACCTTGGGCTGGTTATCGATCAGGGCAAGCATGATGATGCCGAAGGTATCCTGGAGCTGCGTGTGCTTATAGAGGAGGTTCAACACAACATTGGCGTTTGCGTCCCGGCGCAGCTCAATTACAATACGCACACCTTCCCTGTTGGATTCATCGCGAAGATCCGTGATGCCGTCTATCTTTTTCAGCTTTACCAGCTCGGCAATTTTCTGGATCAGGTTTGCCTTGTTTACCATGTAAGGAAGCTCTGTCACAATGATCTGGCTCTTGCCGTTTGGCAGCGTCTCGATATTGGTAACAGCGCGGACTCTTACTTTTCCGCGTCCGGTACGGTATGCTTCCTCGCTTCCTCTTGTGCCAAGGATCATTGCACCTGTGGGGAAATCGGGTGCCTTGACAATGGGAAGAATCTCATCGATCTCCGTTTTTCTGTCCTCTTCTACCTGATTATCAATGATCTTGACAACTGCGCTGATCACTTCACGCAGATTGTGAGGGGGAATATTGGTCGCCATACCAACCGCAATACCTGTGGTACCGTTTACCAGAAGGTTGGGGAAACGGCTGGGCAGTACAACGGGCTCTTTTTCCGTCTCGTCAAAGTTGGGTGTGAAATCAACCGTATCTTTGTTTATGTCCGCAAGCATTTCCATGGAAATCTTGGAAAGTCTTGCCTCTGTGTAACGCATTGCCGCAGCGCCGTCGCCGTCCATGGAACCGAAGTTTCCGTGTCCGTCAACCAGAGGATACCTGAATGACCAGTCCTGCGCCATGTTTACCAATGCACCGTAAATGGAGCTGTCACCGTGGGGGTGATATTTACCCATTGTATCACCGACGATACGCGCACTCTTACGGTGCGGCTTGTCTGGGCCGTTGTTCAACTCGATCATGGAATAAAGCACACGTCTTTGAACGGGCTTTAATCCGTCCCTCACATCCGGAAGGGCACGCGCTGCGATTACACTCATGGCGTAATCGATGTAGCAGGTCTCCATGGTTTTTTTCAGATCCACTACATGGATTTTGTCAAATTCCCCGCCGGTCTGAATTTTATCGAAAATATTATCATCCATTGTTAAGCTCTCTTTCCGTCTAAAAGCTAGTTAATATCGAGATTCTTTACGAATTTTGCGTTTTCTTCAATGAACTCTCTTCTGGGCTCTACCTTATCTCCCATCAGTGTGGTAAAAGTAAGGTCGATCTCGGATTCCGTTTCCTCATCAATATTGACTCTGAGGAGGATTCTTCTCTCGGGATCCATGGTAGTCTCCCAAAGCTGCTCTGCATCCATCTCTCCCAAACCTTTGTAACGCTGGATCTTGTTGTTCTGGTCGCGTCCTACTTCGGATAGAATTTGATTCAACTCGTCGTCACTGTACGCATACCACACTTTTTTGTTCTTCTCAAGCTTATAGAGAGGAGGCTGCGCAAGATATACATGCCCCTGCTTAATCAGCTGCGGCATAAAACGGTAAAGGAAGGTCAAAAGCAGGGTACTGATGTGCGCGCCGTCCACATCGGCATCAGTCATGATGATGATTTTGTGGTAGCGCAGCTTGTTGATATCAAAATCCTCATGAATACCCGTACCGAATGCGGTAATCATTCCTTTTATTTCCGCATTTGCATAAATCTTGTCAAGTCTTGCTTTTTCAACGTTCAGTATCTTTCCGCGCAGAGGAAGGATCGCCTGCGTAGCGCGGGATCTTGCCATCTTTGCACTTCCGCCTGCGGAATCACCCTCCACGATATAGATCTCGCAATTTTTGGGATCTCTGTCGGAGCAATCCGCTAATTTTCCGGGAAGGGAAGTATTTTCAAGCGCCGTCTTTCTTCTGGTCAGATCCCTCGCCTTTCTTGCCGCCTCCCTCGCTCTCTGGGAAAGAATGGATTTCTCACAGATCGTCTTGGCAACGTTGGGATTCTGCTCCAGAAAGTACGTAAGCTGTTCGGAGACAATGCTGTCAACTGCTCCTCTCGCTTCTGAATTTCCAAGCTTCTGCTTGGTCTGTCCCTCAAACTGAGGCTCCTCAATCTTCACGCTGATAATTGCGGTCAGACCCTCCCTGATATCCTCACCAGCCAGATTTGCTTCGTTGTCTTTTAACAGCTTTGCACTTCTGGCATAATCGTTGAAGGTTTTTGTGATGGCATTGCGGAATCCCTGAAGATGCGTACCACCTTCGGGGGTGTTGATGTTATTTACAAAGCTATAAATACTTTCCGCATAGGAATCATTGTGCTGGAAAGCCACTTCCACATACACATTGCTCTTGGATCCCTCAAAATAGAGAACCTGCTCATAGAGCGCTTCCTTGCTCTTGTTCAGATAAGTGACAAATTCTTTGATACCGCCCTCATAATAAAATTCCATCACTTTATCTTTCTTTTTACAGCTCTGCTGCTCTTCGACCGCTTCCGCCGCCAACATATCCTTCTCTTCTGCGGGAAGATCGTTATCCTCCTCCTCAGCCTCTTCAAGCTCTGCCTTCTGGAGCAGCTCATCTTCCTCCGCACGCTCAAGCAGCTTTGCAAGGGAAGGGTCTTCTATTTCAACCTTTTCATCCTTACGGGTATCCTTCAGTATAATGCGGAGACCCTTTGTCAGAAATGCCATTTCTCTCAGACGGGTCTTTAAGATGTCAAAGTCGTAAATTGTTGTTTCCTGAAAAATGGTGGGGTCCGGTTTGAATGTTACTTTCGTTCCGGTTTTTTCCAAAGGACAGGTACCGATCTCTTTCAGTGCATAACAGGTATGTCCTTTTTCGTAACGCTGCTTATAAACCTTTCCGTCCTGGCAGATTTCAACCTCCAGCCAATCGGAAAGAGCATTTACAACGGACGCACCTACACCGTGCAGACCGCCGGAAACCTTATATCCTCCACCGCCGAATTTTCCGCCGGCATGAAGGATGGTAAATACCACCTCAACTGCGGCAATTCCCGCCTTGTGGTTGATTCCCACGGGAATACCGCGGCCGTTATCGGTTACGGTAATGGAATTGTCGGGGTTAATCACAACCTCGATGGTATCACAATAACCCGCAAGCGCCTCATCCACCGCATTATCCACAATTTCATAGACAAGATGGTGGAGACCTCTTGAGGATGTACTGCCTATATACATACCGGGTCTTTTTCTTACAGCTTCGAGTCCTTCCAGAATCTGTATCTGATCCGCGCCATATTCATTTTCAACTGCTGTATTCTGTAAAGATTCTTCACTCATTCTTCTATTCATTCCTTCCTGAGCATTCCTGCTTCCGTCAGTTTTCGGACGTCACCACTCCGTTTTTTACCTTGTATATCTTGTTTACCTCAAACCTGTTGTTTACAAATTCTTCCAATCCGGTACAGGTTATGATCGTCTGGATATCACCGATACTGTTCAACAGATAATTCTGCCTGTTGCTGTCAAGCTCAGACAAAACATCATCCAATAGTAAAATAGGGGTATCCTTCGCAATCTTTTTGACAAGCTCTATTTCCGACAACTTAAGCGACAGGGCAGCGGTTCGCTGTTGTCCCTGAGATCCGTACTTTCTGATATCCACATCTTTATTGAGAAAAGCAAAATCATCCCTGTGCGGGCCTATCGAGGTCTGTTTCATCCTTATATCCCTGTCCTGATTGTACCTGAGACTTTTTTCAAATTCTTCTATGGCTACATCAGGTTCGTAGGAAATGATAAGCTCCTCTTTCCCGCCGGAAAGCTTCTTATGTATCTCATATATAATCTCATTGAGCTGATCCACAAAAAGCTTTCTTCTCTCAACTATCTTACTTCCGAAGGACACAAGTTGGGAATCCCAGATTGCCAGAGTATCCTTTAATTCGGGATTCATATACATATCCTTGAGCAGCTTATTGCGCTGATTTACGATCTTGTTGTAATGGTTGAGATTATAAAGATAAAAACTGTCAAGCTGGCACAACTCCATATCCACAAATCTTCTTCTCTCCGCAGGCCCATTCTTGATGATGGATAAGTCCTCCGGTGAAAAGAAAACCACATTGCAAAGCCCCAGCAGTTCGGCAGCTTTTTTTATTTTCTGGCCGTCTATGGCAATTCCCTTTGACCCGGCTTTTCTGAGATGCATATCCACTCTCGTACCGACGCCCTCTTTTTCAAGATAGGTGCGGATATGAGCCTCCTCTTTGCCAAAGCCTATCATTTCCTTGTCTTTGCTTCCCTTATGGGATTTGGTTGTTGCCGCCATATAGATGGCTTCCAGAATATTTGTCTTTCCCTGGGCATTATCACCGTACAGAATATTAGTACCCTTATCAAATTCCAGATCAAGGGTCGCGTAATTCCTATAATCTGCCAGCTCCAGTCTTTTGATGATCATGGATTCTGTCCTTTTTCTATCTTGATTTGTTTACCCTCAAATTCCACGATATCCCCGTCATACAGCTTTCTGCCGCGGCGCTCGTCCACCTCACCGTTCACTTTTACCAATCCGTCCTGAACGGCAAACTTCGCGTCAACGCCGGACTCACACAGACCTGCAGCCTTGAGCGCCTGTCCCAGTTTAATAAAATCATCCTTCAGATAGAGTGTTTCCATTATTTTCCTCGTCTAAACAATCATTAGCTCACCGTGGTAAAGTTCACGGGAAGGATCAGATAAATATATTTCTGCTCCTCATCTCTGATAAAACAGGGAGCCTTGGGATTAACAAGATAGATATCAATCTCCTCATCATCTATCACGCGGAGCGCATCGATCAGAAATTTGGGATTGAAACCGATCATCATATCCTTACCGCTCTTTTCAATGTCTATATCCTCGTTCATGCTTCCGATAATGGAATTGATCTTAAGCTCCATGGAGCCGTCGGTAATATTGATGATAATGGGCTTTTTATCTCCCTCTTTCACAAGAAGGGTTGCTCTGTCAATACAATCCAGAAACTCTCTCTTATTAATTTTTACTTTTGTCTCGTAATCACTGGAAAGCATCTGATCTATCTTGAAATACTCTCCCTCGATCAATCTGGAAACCACAACCGTGTTGTCAAACTCAAAGAGAGCCTGCTTCTGGGTAAAATAGATATTCACATCCTTATCCGCATCGCCGGGCAGAATCTTGCTGATCTCACTCAGGGTCTTTCCGGGAACCACTACCTTTTTCGGTTCGTAGGAGTTCTTCATCTGGATCTTACGGATGGAGATGCGGTGCCCATCAAGGGAAACCACCTTAAGCTCCGAACCGTTGATATCAAAAAGCTCACCGGTCATCAATTTATTATTGTCATTATCCGCAATGGAAAAAATAGTCTGTCTGATAACTTCCTTCAGAGTAAACTGTGATACAATCACGCAGTCATTCTTCTCAACAGTGGGAAGATAAGAAAAATCATCTCCTGACTTTCCGATAATGTTGAACTTTGCTTTCTCACAGGTAATGGTAGCCTTGAAAGAAGAATCCGTTTCTATCATAATGTCGCTGTCAGGAAGCTTTCTTACTATATCAAGGAAAATCTTTGCATCCAGTGCAATCATTCCCTTTTCCACAATCTCTCCCTCTATGATTGTCTCGATTCCAAGCTCCATATCGTTAGCGGTAAGTTTGATTTCACCACCGGTTGAATCAATCAGGATGCACTCCAGGATTGACATGGTAGTTTTATTTGGAACTGCTTTTGATACAATCTGAACACCATTCAGAAGACTGGATTTGGAACATACTAATTTCATTGTGTATAACTCCCTTCGTGTAGAAATGTGACCTTCGGATCGCTTTATATAAATATAAATTTAAAAGAATTTCATATTATAGATAATAATGGATGTTAATATGTGTAAAACCTTTTCTATTATAGCATTTATAAAGGAAAAATGATAGTAAAACGTGGTGTAAAACTCAGAATAACTTATGGATAACTTTAAGGTTGTCCACATGGCTTAAAAAGCGGAAAAATTGCTTCTTATAATTATGAACCTTTCATCCACATTCTGAACACACATATGAACCGGAACATGTGGATTAAGAGGGGTTTATTTTTTTCTTGATGATGTCAACTTTGTTCTTTAATTCCTCGTTTATGCTCATTTCTTCTGCTATCTTATTGGCACCGTGAAGAATCGTGGTATGATCCTTCTTGCCAAGGAGCTTACCTATATTAGCATAGGAAGTATCCGTAAGTTCACGGCAAAGGTACATCACAACCTGTCTCGGCATTACAAACTCGGAATTTCTCTTTTTGGAAGTGATATCCTCCGGTTTTACGCCGAAATGCTCTGAAACTACATTAATAATAAGCTGGGGCGTTACTTCCTTTGGCTTATCCGGGGAAATAATATCCTTGAGTGCCTCCTCCGCAAGGGAGAGAGAAGGATTTACCCTGTTTAACTTGGAGAAAGCTATGATCTTATTGAAAGCGCCCTCCAGCTCTCTTATATTTGACTTTATATTGGTTGCAATGTATTTGATGATCTCCTCATCAATCTCAAGATCGCAGCTTTCCGCATTCTTTCTCAGAATTGCCATTCTGGTCTCATAGTCGGGCGGCTGGATATCCGCAATTAGTCCCCACTCAAAACGGGAGCGGAAACGTTCCTCTAAGGTTTCCATTTCCTTCGGGGGCTTGTCCGAAGAAAGAATGATCTGTTTTCCTGCAGCGTGAAGCACATTGAAGGTGTGGAAAAACTCCTCCTGCGTACTCTCTTTCCCTAT
>ENA-ORNF01000023-ORNF01000023.1-human-gut-metagenome-genome-assembly--contig:-NODE-23-length-133391-cov-29.169797_pt1 | contig 133391 bp, 98 predicted proteins | sample MGYA00242110_ERZ509012 | MGnify/ENA primary metagenome ERZ509012 (study PRJEB26280, sample SAMEA2338714) | human gut metagenome | biome: human gut; feature: human-associated habitat; material: faeces... | reverse complement strand
GGTATGGCATCCCTGCCATACCCACGCCACCCACTTAATAATCCTCCCACAGATGGCACAGATGTACACAGATGTTTAGGTTGCGTAGTATTGTCCCACGGAACACGCAGAATACACAGAAGTTCTCCTCTGCAAGAAAATTCTGTGAATTCTGTGGGAGTACATTTCAGCAAGAGGCTTCTGTGGGTTCTGTGAATTCTGTGGGAAGATGCAGTGGCAGCTTGGTTGGTGCACTTCTTGCTTGGTTGGTGCAGTGGAGACCACTGCACCCCCTGGTAGGGTGCGTGGGTATGGCAGGGATGCCATACCCTCCTATAAGTGCCCCCTGAGGAAATCTACTTATCAACTTGTCTCCTTGTTAACTTGTCAACTAATAAAAAAAAAGAACTATGCTGAACAAGATAATACGCTTCTCGCTTGAGAACAGAATACTCGTGTTGGTGGCGTCGGTGCTGCTCGTCATAGGCGGACTGTACTCCACCAGTAAGACCGATGTGGACGTGTTCCCCGACCTCAATGCCCCCACCGTGGTCATCATGACCGAAGCCGGTGGCATGGCAACCGAGGAGGTGGAACAGCTCGTGACGTTCCCGATAGAGACCGCCGTCAACGGCAGCACCGGTGTGCGCCGCGTGCGCTCGCAGTCGACCAACGGCTTCTCCGTAGTGTGGGTGGAGTTCGACTGGGGCACCGACATCTACCTTGCACGTCAGATAGTGAGCGAGAAACTCGCCGCAGTAGGCGAGCAGATGCCCGCCGGAGTGAGTGCTCCGGTGCTCGGTCCGCAGTCGTCGATACTCGGCGAGGTGCTCATCGTGAGCCTCACCAGCAAGCACACCTCGCAGCAAGACCTGCGCACGTATGCCGACTGGGTGATACGTCCGCGACTACTCTCCACCGGCGGTGTGGCGCAGGTGAGCGTGCACGGTGGCGACATCAAGGAGTATCAGATACTTCTTAGTCCGGGCAAGATGAAGCACTTCGGCGTGTCGCTCGCCGACATCATGGCGTGCACACGCGGCATGAACACCAACACCAACGGTGGCGTGCGCTACAAGTACGGCAACGAGTACATCATCCGCGGCATCACCTCGACCAACGACGTGGAGAAGCTCGGTACGAACATCGTGAAGAAGAACGGCGAGAGCGTCGTCACCCTCGCCGACGTAGCCGACATAAAGATAGGCAACCAGTCGCCCAAGCTCGGTGTAGCCAGCGAGCGTGCCCAGTCAGCCGTGCTCCTCACCGTTACGAAGCAGCCCAACACCAGCACCATCGACCTCACGAAGCACCTCGACCAGGCACTCGACGACCTCAAGCAGACCCTGCCCTCCGACGTGCATATCTCTACCGACATCTTCCGCCAGGCAGACTTCATCGAGAGCAGCATCGACAACGTGCAGAAGTCGCTCATCGAGGGCGCCATCTTCGTGGTTGTCATCCTTATGCTCTTCCTTGCCAACGTGCGTACCACGGTCATCTCGCTCGTCACGATACCCATCTCGTTCCTCGTGGCGATGATAGTGCTCAACGCCCTCGGCATCAGCATCAACACCATGACCCTCGGCGGACTTGCCATAGCCATCGGCTCGCTCGTAGACGACGCCATCGTCGACGTAGAGAACGTCTACAAGCACATACGCCAGAACCGCGCACTGCCCGAGGCAGAGCGAGTGCCCATCATCGAACTCGTGTACAACGCTTCGCGCGAGGTACGTATGCCTATCCTCAACTCCACGCTGATTATCGTAGTGAGCTTCGCGCCGCTCTTCTTCCTCAGCGGTATGGAAGGCAGGATGCTCATACCCCTTGGCATCGCCTTCGTGACAGCCCTCTTCGCCTCCACCCTCGTAGCCCTCACGCTCACCCCCGTGCTCTGCAGCTACCTTCTCGGCAAGAGTAAGGGCGAGATGCCGAAGGAAGCCTTCGTGGCAGTGTGGCTTAAGACATACTACGAGCGCGCCCTGCTGTGGGTGCTCGGCAACACACGCAAGGTGATAGTAGGCACCGCAGCGTTGTTCGTTGTCGCCGTGGGCGTGTTCTTCTGCTTAGGCAGCAGCTTCCTGCCCAAGTTCAACGAAGGCTCGTTCACCATCAACATCTCCTCGCTGCCCGGCATCTCGCTCGAAGAGAGCGACTCTATCGGTGCACGTGCCGAGCGACTGCTGCTGCAGGTGCCCGAGATAAAGACCGTGGCACGCAAGACCGGCCGTGCCGAACTCGACGAGCACGCCCTCGGCGTGAACGTGAGCGAGATAGAAGCCCCGTTCGAGCTGAAAGACCGCAGCCATGAGGACGTGCTCAACGACGTGCGCAAGCGCCTCTCGGTGCTCGCCGGTGCCAACATCGAGATCGGTCAGCCCATCTCCCACCGCATCGACGCCATGCTCTCGGGCACGCAAGCCAGCATCGCCATCAAGCTCTTCGGCACCGACCTCAACCGTATGTTCACCATCGGCAATCAGATAAAGGACGCCTGCCAGGACATCAAGGGCATCGCCGACCTCAACGTAGAGCAGCAGATAGAGCGTCCCGAGCTGAAGATAGTGCCGCGCCGCGAACTGCTCGTGCGCAACGGCATCACGCTGCCCGAGTTCAACGAGTTCCTCGCCGTGAATCTCGCCGGCGAGACCGTCTCGCAGGTGTACGAAGCCGGCAGAGCCTTCAACCTCGTGGTGAAAGCCGCCGACTACGACGAGGTGAGCAACCTCATCATCGACACGCAGGACGGACGCAAGGTGCCGCTGAGCGACGTGGCAGACATCATATCCAGCGCCGGACCCAACACCATCAACCGCGAGAACGTGCAGCGCAAGATAGTAATCTCCGCCAACACCAGTGGCAGAGCCTTGAGCGACGTAGTAGCCGACATCAAGCAGGCAGTAGGCGAGAATGTGCAGCTGCCCGAAGGCTACCACGTAGAGTACGGCGGACAGTTTGAGAGCCAGGAGAGTGCCAGCCGCGTGCTCTACCTCACCTGCATGGTTGCCATCGTCGTCATCTTCTTCCTGCTCTTCATGCAGTTCCGCAACGCCCTTGAAGCCGGCGTCATACTGCTCAACCTCCCGTTGGCACTCATCGGCGGCATCTTCGCCATAGTGCTCACCACAGGCGAGGTAAGCATCCCAGCCGTCATCGGCTTCATCTCGCTCTTCGGCATCGCCACGCGCAACGGTATGCTGCTCATCACCGAGTACAAGCGTCTGCGCACAGAGGAAGGCAGAAGCGTGCGCGATGCCATCGTCGAAGGCTCGCTCTCGCGTCTGAACCCCATACTCATGACCGCCCTCACCTCAGCCCTCGCCCTCGTGCCCCTCGCCCTCGGCGGCGACCTGCCCGGCAACGAGATACAGTCGCCGATGGCGAAGGTGATACTCGGCGGACTCATCAGCTCCACATTACTCAACGCATTCATAGTACCGATAATATATGAGAAGATATCTAATCGCCACAGCCGTGGCACTCAGCGCGTGTAGCGCCACCCTCGCCGACACCGTTGGCGACGTGCTCAAGCAGATAGCTGCGAACAACCTCACCCTGCAGTCGGCAGCGCACGACACGCGTGCCGACGTGCTCGACATAAAAGCCACGAACACCCTCGGCGGTCCGTCGGTAGAGTACAGTCCGTTCTTCACGAAAGGCTACTCCGGCGTAGCCGAGAGCGAGCTCGTGGTGAGCCAGGAGATCGACTTCCCTACGAAGTACGCCGCCCGCAGCAAGCAGGCGCAGATGCAGCAGGCGGTGGGCGAGAAGCAGATAGCCAAGCAGCGCCGCGACATACTCCTGCAGGCGCAGCTCGTCTGCCTCGACCTCATCCGCGTGAACCAGACCCTCGCCATGCTCCGCGAGCGCCTTGCCAACAGCGATACCCTCCTCCTGATGTACGAGAAGCGCATGGAGGCAGGCGATGCCAACGCCCTTGAACTGAACAAGGTGAAGCTCGACTGCATGGAGGTGCGCACCCTCGTCAGCGAGGCAGAAGGCGAGCGCACCGCCCTCCTGCAGCAGCTCAAGCAGCTCAACGGCGGCAAGCCCATCGACGTAGCCACCACCGAGCTGCCCCACTACGAGCCGATAGCCGACTTCGAGCAGTATCGCGCCCTCGCCCTCGCCTTGGATGCCGATGTGGCAGTGGCGCAGACCGCCCTGCGCGCAGCCGACCTGAACCTGAAGCAGCAGAAGAGTGAGTGGCTGCCTAACATCTCCTTCGGCTATCGCCGCAACACCGAGCAGCGCGAAGCCATCAACGGCTTTATGATAGGCGTGAGCTTTCCGCTCTATAGCAACAGCAGCAACGTTAAGGCGGCACGCGAGCGCCGTCAGAGTGCCGAGCTGCAGGTGCAGCAGGCGCAGCACGATGCCGAAGCCGAGCTGCGCACCAGTTACGAGCAGCTGCAGGGCTTGCAGGAGGTGATAGACCACAGCGACGTGAAGCTCCTGCAGGAGTCGCTCGCGCTCTTCAAGAAGGCATTGCAGCAGGGCGAGATAACCGCCCTTGTCTACTACGTGGAGATAAACAGCATATACGAGAAGCTACAGCGACACATCGACCTCCACTGCCAGAGCGTGAAGCTGCTGGCGGAGCTGCACCGGAATGAGTTGTGAGTTTTGAGTTGTGAGTTTTGAATTATTCAAGGCTTAAAGAGGCTTAGCTCGGCTTATACGCTGCCTCAAGCCGCTGCCTTAAGCTCGGCTTAATTGCCCCAGAAAACCTTTGTTATACCCATCCGCGTCGACCGACGCGGATGCTCGTATCGACCGACGCGGATGCTCGTATCGACCGACGCAGATGTTCGTATCGACCGACGCAGATGCTCGTAACGACCGACGCAGATGCTCGTAACGACCGACGCGGATCATCTAATCATAATAGTTTGTATGGTAAAACGTTTGTAGAGACGGAAAAAATCGCTATATTTGCAAGAGTATGAGCCACGGTATATCATGCAGAACGGTCTTGAGATTCCGTACGGACACAACGCCGACTGGGGCAAAGCTAACGAGTGGGCAAGCAGAGTGCTGCTCGAGGAAGAGTAAAAAAGTAAAAGAGTAAAAAGCGAGGCAATGTCGGTGCTGACATTGCCTCGCTTTTACCTTTTAGAATATCGACTCCTTCGTTATTATTTTTTTAGAATATCGACTCCTCTGTTTCGGACGTGAACAGTTCAAGAGTTTTCATTCCCATGATGGAGTTGCCCTTCGAGTTGAGTCGCGGGCTCCATACCGCAATAGAGTAGCGCGACGGGTATAAAGCCACGATGCCACCGCCCACGCCGCTCTTGGCAGGCAGCCCGACAAGAAAGGCGAACTCGCCCGACTCGTCGTATAAGCCGCAGGTCTGCATGATGGCATTGATGCGTTTCACTCGCGATATGCTCAGGTTGACACCAGCGTGAGAGAACGGCTGACTGCTCTTGGCGAATGCCATGAAGGCACGCGAGAGATCCTCGCAACTCATCTCTACAGAGCACATCGTGCAGTAGAAGTCGAGCACGTCGTGCACATCGTTATGCAGATTGCCGTGATGTTTCAGCAGATAGGCAATGGAAGCGTTCAGATAGCAGCAGCTCAGCTCCGAGCGTGTTACCTCCTCCGAGTAGTTGATGCCAGGATTGTCAGCCAGCGTGCGCACGAAATTGATGAAGAACTCCTTCGGGTTGTCGATGAGCGAGAGGATAACGTCGGCAGTGACCAAGGCGCCGGCGTTGATGAACGGGTTGCGCGGCTTGCCGTGCTCGTACTCCAGTTGCACAAGCGAGTTGAATGCTGTGCCCGAAGGCTCCTTGCCTATTCTTTGCCACAGATCCTTGCCTAACAGACTCAGTGCTACGGCAAGCGAGAACACCTTGGAGATGCTCTGTATTGAGAACGTCACGTCGGATGCTCCGAGGCGGTAGGTTCTGCCGTCGAGAATGTTGAGGCAGAGCCCGAACTGGTCGGGGTTTATGTTAGCTAAAGCCGGGATGTAGTCAGCCTGCTTGCCGTCGTGAGCGTAGACCTCTATCTCTTGTCGGATGTGTTCCAATAATGGTTGATAGTCCATAGCCAAATGTTTTACGGTTGTCTGTATGCTTTAGTCGAACAGTCCCGGTTCCACAGCGTTGCTGCCCGTCATCGGTCGTCCGAGGTGCTGGTAGGCGAGGGGAGTGACCATGCGTCCGCGCTGCGTGCGCTTTATGAAGCCCTCCATGATGAGATACGGCTCGTACACCTCCTCGACGGTGCCCGTGTCCTCGCCGATAGCTGTGGCGATGGTAGACACGCCGACCGGTCCGCCGCGGAACTTGTCGATGATGGTGAGCAGTATCTTGTTGTCAATCTCGTCCAAGCCATACTGGTCGATGTTCAGTGCTGAGAGTGAGATGCGCGCAATGTCGCGGTCGATGCGTCCGTTGCCCTTCACCTGCGCAAAGTCGCGCACACGGCGCAGCAGAGCGTTCGCAATACGCGGTGTGCCACGCGAGCGGCGCGCAATCTCTATAGCCGCATCGTCGTCGATGGGCACCTTCAGAATCATCGCCGAGCGCTTGATAATCTTCTGCAGCATCTCCGGTCCGTAGTATTCCAGGTGGAGGTTGATGCCGAAGCGTGCGCGGAGCGGAGCCGTGAGCAGTCCGCTGCGCGTTGTGGCACCCACGAGTGTGAACGGGTTGAGGTCGATCTGTATAGACCGCGCCGACGGACCCTTGTCGATCATGATGTCGATGCGGTAGTCCTCCATCGCCGAGTAGAGATACTCCTCCACGACGGGCGATAGGCGGTGGATCTCGTCGATGAAGAGCACGTCGCGCGGCTCCAGCGATGTGAGGATGCCGGCGAGGTCGCCCGGTTTGTCGAGCACCGGTCCGCTCGTAATCTTGAAGCCCACGCCCAGTTCGTTGGCTATGATGTTGCTAAGTGTCGTCTTGCCCAGTCCAGGGGGACCGTGCAGCAGCGTATGGTCGAGCGGTTCGCCGCGGTACTTCGCCGCCTCGACGAACACTTCGAGGTTCTCCACCACCTTCTGCTGTCCGCTGAAATCGCCGAACCGCAGCGGTCGCAGAGCGTTCTCAAAGTCCTTCTCGCCCTTGCGCCCCTGCTCCTGACGTATGTCGAAATCTTCTTCCATGTTGTATCGGATAATCTAATTTGTACAAAGTTAGTGTATTTTTGGCAGAAAAAACGCCATACACTTGGATAAAACAAAGGAAACAACTAAATTTGTAGTCAACAGCCACTTCCGACTTACGGAAGAACGCACACTACTAACCCATTAAAACCCGAATAGAACTATGCTCGTAAAGACTTATTCCGCAGCCGTAAACGGACTCGACGTAACCACCGTAACCGTGGAAGTGAATATCGTGCCCGGCGTGATGTATCGCATGACCGGACTCGGCGACACCGCCGTGCGCGAAGGACGCGACCGCATCGCGTCGGCGTTGCAGGTGAACGGATATAAGTTTCCGCACGCAGACATCACCATCAACCTCGCTCCAGCCGACCTGCGCAAGGAGGGTAGCTCGTTCGACCTGCCGCTGGCTATGGCTATACTCACCGCGAGCGGAGCCGTGACAGCCGACACTATCGGTGACTATATGCTCGTGGGCGAGCTGAGCTTAGACGGCACGCTGCAGCCCGTGAAAGGAGCTCTGCCCATAGCCATACGGGCAAGAGCCGAGAAGTTCAAAGGACTGATTGTGCCGAAGCAGAACGAGCGTGAGGCAGCGGTGGTGAACAATCTGGAGGTGTACGGCATGGAGAGTATCACAGATGTCATCAATCTGCTCACCGGAAGAGAGATATACGAGCCGACACACGTCGACACACGCCGCGAGTTCTACGAGCAGCAGAGCCGCTTCGACCTCGACTTCGCCGACGTGCGCGGTCAGGAGAGCGTGAAGCGTGCGTTGGAAGTGGCAGCAGCAGGCGGCCATAACCTGATAATGGTGGGTCCTCCGGGTTCGGGCAAGTCGATGATGGCGAAGCGTCTACCCTCTATTCTGCCGCCGCTATCGCTCTCGGAGAGTCTGGAGACGACGCAGATACACAGCGTAGCCGGAAAGCTGAAGCGCGGCACATCGCTCATCTCGCAACGCCCGTTCCGCTCGCCCCATCACACCATATCGGAAGTGGCACTCGTAGGTGGCGGCATCAATCCGCAGCCTGGCGAGATATCGCTGGCACATAACGGTGTCTTGTTCGCCGACGAGCTGCCCGAATTCAACAAGCAGACCCTCGAAGTGCTGCGTCAGCCGCTCGAAGACCATAAGATAACCATCTCGCGCTCGAAGTACACCGTGGAGTTCCCCTGCTCGTTCATGTTCATCGCCTCAATGAACCCCTGCCCCTGCGGCTATTACAACGACTCGACGCACAAATGCTGCTGCACACCTGGACAGATACAACGCTACATGAGCAAGATATCCGGTCCGCTGCTCGACCGCATCGACATACAATGCGAGATTACGCCAGTGCCGTTCAAGGACATCTCGAAAGCGCAGCCTGGCGAGCCGAGTGCCGCCATCCGTGAGCGTGTCATCAAGGCACGCGACATACAGACCGCCCGCTACAAAGACTTCAAAGGCATACACTGCAATGCTCAGATGACTGAGCGCATGATTCACCAATTCGCCGAGCCCGACGAAGCCTCCATCACTCTCCTGCGCACCGCCATGGAGAAGTTCTCGCTCTCCGCCCGTGCCTATAACCGCATACTCAAGGTGGCGCGCACCATCGCCGACCTCGACGGCTCAGAACGTGTGGAGGTGCAGCACATCAGCGAAGCTATTGGCTACCGCAACCTCGATAGAGGTGATTGGGCAGAACGCAGAATGTATTAAAAGTAAAAAAGTAAAAAGGTAGGAGGTATGGGCATCCTGCCCATACCACGCAGCCACAAAGCATTTAAAGGTAAAAAGCTAAAAACATGAACAATTCAATAGAAATATACCGCTCGCAAGACGGTAGCGTGCAGCTTAATGTGAAGCTGGAGAACGAGACCGTGTGGCTAAGCGCAAATCAAATGGCAATGCTTTTTGATCGCGATGCAAAGACTATACGCAAGCATATAAATAATGTGTTTGCTGATGGCGAATTAACAAAGGAAAGCAACACGCATTTTTTGCGTGTTGCTAATTCTGACAAACCCGTTCCGTTTTACAATCTTGATGTTATCATCTCTGTTGGATATAGAGTCAAGAGTCAGCAAGGTGTACAATTTCGTCGTTGGGCGACCTCCGTCCTCAAGCAATACCTCATCAAGGGCTATGCCATCAATCAGCAGATAAAGCTCGACCGCTACAACGAGCTGAAGGATGTTGTGCGCCTTATGTCGCGTGCTGTCGGTTTGCAGGACAAGGTTACGACAGACGAGTATAGCGGACTGTTCAACGTTATCTCCGACTATGTGTATGCGCTCGACACGCTCGACCAGTACGACTATCAGTCGCTCTCTATCTCGAAGACTACCAAGGACGAGCCGTTCCGCGCCACTTACGACAATGCGATGGAGGCTATCAACGCATTGAAGGAGAAGTTCGGCGGCAGCAAGTGGTTTGCTAACGAGAAGGACGACTCGTTCAAGAGCAGCATCGGACAGATATATCAGACTTTCGGTGGCGAGGAACTCTATCCGTCGGTTGAGGAGAAAGCCGCAATGCTTCTGTATCTTGTGGTGAAGAACCACTCGTTCAGCGATGGCAACAAGCGCATTGCTGCGATGCTCTTCCTATGGTTCCTCAACAACAACCGCGTGCTTTATGCCGAGGACGGACACAAGCGCATTGCCGACAACACACTTGTGGCGCTCACGCTGATGATAGCCGAGAGTAGAACCGAGGAGAAGGATGTGATGGTGAAGGTCGTTGTGAATCTGATAAACCGAGAGAATCAGTAAAAGTCGTAATAATAGTGCGGCTTGTGTTATATATTTTTGAATATAAATCGTTAAATTTGCACATTATTTAATGCTCGTTTATGGATAATTGTCCCAATATAATAATTTACCGCACGACTGATGGTAAGGTTTCTGTTGCCCTTTATGCCAAAGATGGTAAGGTTTGGCTTAATCAACAACAGATGGCAGAACTTTTTGCCACCTCCAAATCTAACATTAGCATGCATGTGTCCAATATTGTGAAAGACAAAGAGTTGGAAGAAAAATCAGTTGTTAAGAATTTCTTAACAACTGCCACTGATGGAAAGCATAGCTCATAAGTGTTATGATGAGTTCAATGCTTGGCGGAAACAGATTGAATCCAAGGAAGCTGATGAGCAGGATATGAAGATGCTTGAGGATGTGGAGAATAGAATAAAGGCAAAGTGATTTGCTAAAACTGATAATAATTGTTTACATACATACACACAATGAAGAATTCAATTGAGAATCTCTATCAGCTTGACGGTAGAGTGCCATTGGGGAAAGCTCTCCCGTTTGGTTTGCAACACGTGCTGGCGATGTTCGTCAGCAACATCACCCCGATAATGATTTTAGCAAGCGTTGTCGGCCTTGACAGCGCGGTCAGTGCGGCACTTATACAGAACTGTATGGTCATTGCCGGCATTGGTACGCTTGTGCAGCTGTTCCCCGTATGGCGTATCGGCTCGCGTCTGCCTATCGTCATGGGTATCTCGTTCACGTTCCTCTCGCTCGCCATCAGCATCGCTGGTGCATACGGCATGGGCACGCTTATCGGTGCGGTCATCGTCGGCGGACTCGTGGAGGGCGTGCTCGGCTTGTTCGTGAAGTACTGGATAAAGCTCATTCCGCACGTCGTGTCGGCAACGGTCGTTACTGCCATCGGCTTCTCGCTCCTGCCTATTGGTGCCAACTCGTTTGCAGGCGGTCTTGGTGCACCCGATTTCGGAAGCCTTAACAACTGGATTGTGGGTTCTGTTACGCTGCTTGCCTGCCTCCTTTGCCAGGTTTTCGCAAAGGGATTTCTACGTTCACTCTCTGTTCTTGTGGGCCTTATCGTGGGCTACATCCTTGCTTGTTTTATGGGAATGGTCGACTTCAGCGGTCTTTCAGGCTTGGCTATAGTGTCGATGCCGCGCCTTCTGCCGTTCACGCCGGAGTTCAACATCGGTGCGATACTCTCGGTTGTGGCTGTCTATCTCGTGTCGGCTACGGAGACCATCGGCGACACGTCTGCTCTGTGTAATGGTGCGCTGAACCGTGACCCTGAGACAAAGGAGATGGGCGCAGCCATCAGTTGCGACGGCTTCGTAAGTAGCGTGTCGGGCTTGTTCGGTTGTACGCCAATCACATCGTTCAGTCAGAACGTAGGCTTGGCAGCTATGTCGGGCGTTGTGAACCGCTTCACGATTGGCATCGGTGCTTTGGTGATGATTATAGGCGGTGTGTTCCCCGTAGTGGGTCACGCCCTCACCACCATTCCGCAGGCTGTGCTCGGTGGCTGTACCATTATGATGTTCGGTAGTATTCTCTATGCAGGCTTCGGTATGATGGCACGCACAGGTTTCTCGCAGCGCAACATGGTTATCGTGAGTCTCTCGCTCAGCGTGGGTCTCGGTTTTACACAAGCTACCGAGATGTTCAAGATATTCCCCGAGATTGTACGCACGGTGTTCGCAGAGAACTGCGTAGCCGTTGTATTCCTCCTCGCTGTACTGCTCAACTTGCTGCTCCCGAAGAAAGAGGAGTAAGGTGTTGTGGTGGTGAGTCAACCTAAAACCTCACCACCTCAACATATCTCAACATAACACCACCTCACCATAACAACGTCCTATCAACATGACCTCACACGAAATATTTATGCTTACCGCGCTGGTATCCACCGGCATCTTTCTGCTTCAGTTTGTAATCTCCGTGTTCTTTGGCGACTTGGACATGGATGTGGACGGCGATGCCAATGCCGACTTCGACCTTGGCAGTCTGTTCTCGTTCAAGGGACTTGTCCACTTCCTCATCGGCTTCGGCTGGACACGTGTGCTGTTCGGCGGCGACACGTGGCAGACGTATGCCTTGGCTGTGTTGGTGGGCATGGTGTTCATGCTCGTGCTCTTCTACTCTTACGTGCTGGCGTATCGTCTGCAGAACCTGCGCAAACCCGAGAAGCCTTACAGCCTTGTAGGCAGAGCGGGGCGCATATATATAAATGTGGGCGACGGACGATACACCATATTCGTGAAGCGCGACGGCGCGGAACGCGAGCTCGATGTCGTGTCGGAGTCGGGACGCACCGACTACAAGACCGACCAGGTGGTGACGATAAAGACCTACCGCGATAATACGTATTATATAGGGTGAGGTGGTGAGATGTTGACAAGCGTTTAAGCCTCTCTATGCCTTCTTAAGCCTCTCTAAGCCATTCGCAACTCCTCATCGGCGCAGCCGACAATTCTTGCTCTGGCAAGCGGCAAAGCCGAGCGCAACATTCAACACTCAACACTCTTTATGCGCTCCGCCCCAAAATTAATAACTAATAATTAAAAACTAATAACTAAAAATATGGGAACAAACCTTTTCATTCTCGCCGGCTTGCTCGTCGTAATCGTGCTGCTCGGCATCATTGGCATCCTCTCGCGCTACCGCAAGTGTAAGTCGGACGAGGTGCTCGTCGTTTACGGTAAGACCGGCGGCTCGAAGTCGGCGAAGCTCTACCACGGAGGTGCTGCCTTCGTGTGGCCCATCATTCAGGGTTACGACTTCCTCTCGATGAAGCCGATGCAGATCGACTGCAAGCTCACCGGTGCCATCTCTGCGCAGAACATCCGCGTCGACGTGCCCACGACCATCACCGTGGCAATCAGTACCGACCCCGAAGTGATGCAGAACGCAGCTGAGCGTATGCTCGGACTCTCAATGGACGACAAGCAGAACCTCATCACCGACGTGGTTTACGGACAGATGCGTCTCGTCATCGCCGATATGACTATCGAGGAACTCAACTCCGACCGCGACAAGTTCCTCGCCAAGGTGAAGGACAACATCGACACCGAACTGCGCAAGTTCGGTCTGTATCTGATGAACATCAACATCAGCGACATACGCGATGCAGCCAACTACATCGTCAATCTCGGTAAGGAGGCGGAGTCGAAGGCGCAGAACGAGGCTCAGGCCAACATTGAGGAGCAGGAGAAGCTCGGTGCGATAAAGATTGCGAACCAGATAAAGGAGCGCGAGACACGCGTTGCCGAGACTCGCAAGGACCAGGAAGTGGCTATCGCTGCCACACGCAAGGAGCAGGAGATATCCGTGGCGCAGACCGACAAGGAACGCGTCTCGCAGGTGGCTCTCGCCAATGCCGACAAGGAGTCGCAGGTGGCTCGTGCCGAGGCAGAGAAGAACATCAATGTGGAGCAGGCTAACACGGCTAAGGAGAGTCGCATCGCCGAGCTCAACTCCGACATGGAGATTAAGCAGGCTGAGGCTAAGAAGAAGGCAGCCATCGGTCGCAATGAGGCACAGAAGGAGATAGCACTTTCCAACGCCCAGCTCTCTGTCACTCAAGCCAACGCCGACAAGGAGGCTGGTGAGGCTGCAGCACGTTCGGAGGCTGCCGTGCAGACCGCTCGCGAGAGAGCACAGAAGGAAGTGGAGGAGGCGAAGGCTCTGAAGGTAGAGTCGTCGCTGAAGGCAGAGAAGATTGTGCCGGCTGAAGTAGCCAAGCAGGAGGCTATCCTGCAAGCCGATGCCGTAGCCGAGAAGGTCATCCGCGAGGCAGAAGCGAAGGCAAAGGCTACGCTGGCGCAGGCTGAGGCTGAGGCAAAAGCCATACGTATGCGTCTCGAAGCCGAGGCAGAGGGTAAGAAGATGTCGCTCCTGGCTGAGGCTGACGGCTTCCAGGCAATGGTGAAAGCTGCCGAACTCAACCCGGCTATCGCCATCCAGTACAAGATGGTAGACCAGTGGAAGGAGATTGCAGGCGAGCAGGTCAAGGCGTTCGAGAAGATGCAGCTCGGCAACGTCACGGTGTTCGACGGTGGCGACGGTGCAACCGGCAACTTCCTCAACTCGCTCGTGAAGACCGTGGCGCCGAGTCTCGGCGTGCTCGACCAGCTGCCCATCGGCGAAACCGTGAAGAAGATACTCCATCCGGAGCAGAAGGACGAAGGAACGGAGAAAAAAGACGAAAAGTAAAAAATAGAAGGTATGGGTATTTTGTCCATACCACGCACCCACAAAACATTTAAGAGTAAAAAATGGGTAAACAATAAGAGGGTATGGCAATCGAGCCATACCCTCTTATTATTTGTTGTTGCTGCAACTAAAGGCGTTGAGCTACATATTAGTACAATGTCTTTGGAGCGAGTCGGAAGCTGAAGGTATAGTCCTTGTATTCTACGCGGTGACCCTTGCGTGCGCGTCCGTCGCCGCCCCAGCTGTCAACACCGCCGACACCCGACTGCACGAGGTCGATGAAGAGGTTGGTGTACTTCGACTTCTCTACCGACTGCGAGTGGCGCTGGTGCTTCTCTGAGCCCTCATCGAGAGTGAGGAGGTCGTAGTGCAGAGCCGATGCCGAGAAGCGCTTGTCGCTCTCTACGCGGAAGCCCACGCCGTCCTTGTTGGTCTGGTTCCACCAGCGCAGGTCGCTCATCGTTCCAGTCTCCTGCGGACGAACGTACGGGTAGAAGAGGTCGTCTGCTGTAGAGTGGTAGATGCCCACGTTCTGTGAGATCTTGCGGTCGGAGTAGTTCTCCACTGGTCCGCGTCCGTTCCACTGCACCTGATCCATGTCGTAAGGCAGGTTCATCACCATACCGAAGCGGAGCATCTCCGACACCTTTGCGCCCGGAGTGGTCTTCAGATCCTGAGTGACTACGAGTGTGCCGTTAGCCTCTACCTGGTATGTGAGTGTGAGTGTAGACTTCACAGCAGGCATGTTGTACACAGCTACTACAGTCTTCAGTTTTTTATCAACTGTGAGCGAGCGAAGTTTCATCTTCGGAGTGCGCCAAGCAGCGAAGTTGTTCTGCGACTGTGCGCCCATGTCGTTGTCGGTTACGGCACGCCAGAAGTTAGGCTTGAGCGAACCGCCCTCGCCGAGGAGCGAGTTGCCGCCCACCTCGTAGCGTGTGATGAAGCCCGTAGCGCGGTCGAAGGCGAGCGTGAAGTTCTGCGCCTGCAGAGTGAGCAATGGCTCCTTCTTCTTGTCGGTGAGTTTCACCGCCTTCAGAGCCTTCGCCTCGTTCTCGCTGAGTGAGAGGTCGGCACCCTTTGCCTCGCGCAGTGCGAACTGCTGGTAAGCCACTACGTCGCCAGCCTTCTGCAGTCCCTCGTCGTTCTTCAGACGATACTCGATGTTGAGCATCACGTCGTTCGCCTCGTTGAGGTTGTCGAGGTTGTACGGCAATGTGAAGTCGGCAGAGCTTTGCGCCTTTACCTCAGAGAGGTCGGCGATGGTGCCGTTCTGGCGTTCTATGCCGTCAGCCACGATAGCCCACGATAGCGATACGTTGTCGAGCGGACGGAAGAAGTTCTCGTTGTAGACGTTGAACTTCTTCTCGGCGAGGTTTGCAGGCTTGGTCCAGATGTTCTGATACCAGTAGCCCACCTCGTAAGCCTCAGGGTTCGGTTTGCGGTCGGGCGAGATGAAGCCGTTGCAGTTGAAGTTGTTGTCCGACGGGTCGTATGAGTTGAAGTCGCCGCCGTAGTTGTATATCATGTTGCCCTTGGCGTCCTTGCCGCGCAAGCCCTGGTCTACGAAGTCCCAGATGAAGCCACCCTGATAGATAGGATACTTGCGTATGAGGTCCCAGTACTCCTGCATCACACCGCAAGAGTTGCCCATGGCGTGTGCGTACTCGCAGTGAATCATCGGCTTCGGGCTTGCCGGATCCTTGGCATAGCGTTCGGCAGCCTCCGGTGTGATGTACATCTCAGCGTAGAAGTCGGTGTTATCGCCGAGGATGGCACGCTCGTAGTGTACGGGGCGCGACGGATCGAACTCGTTGATCCACTTCTTCACGGCAGCGAAGTTCTTCGAGTCGGCAGTCTCGTTGCCCATCGACCAGTAGATTACCGACGGATGGTTGAACTGGTTGTGCACGTTGTGCTCGTTGCGCTCCATAATCTGCTTGGCGAAGAGATCGGTCGTTGTGATAGCGTCGCTGTCGTAGAAGAAGCCGTGGCTCTCCTGGTTAGCCTCAGCGCATACGTACAGACCGTATTCGTCGCAAAGCTCGTAGAAGTAAGGGTCGTCGGGGTAGTGGCATGTGCGCACGGCGTTCACGTTGAACTGCTTCATCAGCTTCACGTCCTCGAGCATACGCTCACGCGAGATGACATATCCGCCGTCGGGGTCTATCTCGTGGCGGTTGGCACCCTTGATGAGTATCGGCTGACCGTTCACGAGCAGCTGCTTGTTCTTTATCTCCACCTTGCGGAAGCCCGTGCGTACCGGCACCGACTCTACGTCCTTGTTGTCCTGCTGCACCGTTACCACCACCTTGTACAGATTGGGAGTCTCGGCAGTCCACTTCAGTGGGTTCTCCACGTCGAACTTCACCGTAGCGTTTACTACTGCTATGTCGCGTCCCTTCTGCTTCTTCACCTTCGACGAGTTGATAATCTTACGGCTCACCACATCTCCGTCAGGCGCGATGAGGTCGATGAGGAACTTTGCGTTGCCCTTCGCCTTGAGTGCAACGGCGAGCGATCCGTTCTTGTATTCGGCATCGAGGTCGGGTGTCACGCGCACGTCGTCGACATGAGCAGTCTGCGAGCGCGAGTAGAGGAAGCAGTCGCGTGCCACGCCCGAGAGACGCCAGAAGTCCTGGTCCTCGCTGTACGAGCCGTCGCACCAGCGGAACGACTGGAAAGCGATGAGGTTGTCGCCCTTCTTAAGGTATGGTGTGATGTCGAACTCCATTGCCGACTTCGAGTCCTCTGCGTAGCCCACGAACTTGCCGTTCACCCAGAGGTACATGTTCGATGTCACCGAGCCGAAGTGAGCAATCACCTGGCGTCCGTCCCATGAGTCGGGTATGTGTATAGTGCGTCGGTATGAACCTACGTGGTTGTCCTTGGTAGGCACCATCGGAGGGTTGTTCTTGAAGTGTCCACGCCATGCGAAGCCTATGTTCACGTACTCAGGGTCGCCGTATCCGTTCAGTTCCCAAATGCCCGGCACTCGCATAGTCTTCCATGCCGCGTCGTCGTAGTCGGTGCGGAAGAAGTCGGTAGGACGCTGGTCGGCGTTCTCCACCCACTGAAAGCGCCAGTCGCCCTCGATAGAAAGAAAGTTGCTCGATTTGTCACGGTCGCCTTTCAGCGCAGCATCGCGGTTCTCGTAAGCAAAGAACGATGTGCGTGTAGCGAAGCGATTAACATTGTTCACCGACAGGTCGTGCCACTCGGTAAAGGTCGGCTCAGTAGCCTTGTCTGTTTCGTTGGCTGCGTAGATATGACATGGGGTCATACCCGCAATTGCCAACGTCAAAAGCAAGTGTTTCATAATTATATTGTTGATTGTATATGTGCGGTTTAAAGTTTCGGCTTCAAAGTTACTGAAAATATATGATATAATGGCACGTTTAGGCGTTAATGAACGATAAGAAAAAGTGCAGAAAAATGTTTGAACACATTTCCCTGCACTTAGCTTTGTTATTTATTAGTATTTATAGTAGGTATGTCCGCCTCCTACTATTGAATTGTTTCCTATAGAGTAGATGCTTCCGTTGTCCAAGACAATTCTGTCGTTGGCTCTAACATATGAGTGGATTCGTTGTGAGCCTTTCTCCACATACCAGCCTTTTGCTCCAGGCACTTGAAAAGCCCCTGCACCCCAGTATGACTTGTCCTGTACGGCTTGTGTAGAATAGGTGGTAAACGAACTCTTGGTTATGACAATCATTTCGCGAAATGTCTTGCCCGTGTAGTTGTCGTATTCTCCAGATGTGGCGTAGGTTCCATTGATGCCACTGCCTTCATCGTTGTCATCGCTGCACGAAACGAAGAACATAGAACAAAGCAAGAATAAAATAATACTCATCTTGCTCATCATGTTTGAATTAATTTTAGCTTTTAACATAAGTGTTTTGTTGTTTTTGTGCCGGTGAACTCCCAAGACAGGCTGGTTGTTTTTGAGTTAGGTAGATTTACATAAAAAGAGCGTGGGAGTCTCTACATCTGTCTATCTCAAATCTCAGGCCTTCGCATTGCCTACACTCATAAGATAGACAACGCAGTTAGCCCACGCCATGACGCATTATATGTAGAAACGTGCAAGCACTCTCCATGCGTAGGTCGCACGGATGCACATTGCTACGTTTGGATACAATACATCCAACGTGGACGTCCAGGTTGTCGTTGTCTTCATGAGTGTTGTCAAAGTTGCGAAGTTTGAGACTCGAAGAAAACGTCCGTAAACGTCCTTTTACCAGTAAATCAACTCGTCATCCCAACAGAATCAGGCCAGACAAGTTGCCTGCAAAATTAGAATAAAACATTAAAATTGCAAAATGTTTGTAGAAGAATTTTTTATGTGTTGGTAATTTGCAATGGTTAAATATATATAACTATGTGTTGAAAAGTAGATTAGTAAAGTGTAGATAGATATCGAAAAGTGTAATTTTGTAGCTAATTAGACATCAAGACAACGTAATATAAGACAATGACTATCGAATATGAACTATAATACACATACTCTTGCTAACGGATTGCGCATAATCCACCTGCCGTCGGCTCAACCCGTGGTATATTGCGGCTACGCTGTGGGTGCCGGCACACGCGACGAAGAGCTCGGACGCGAGGAGGGCATGGCGCACTTCTGCGAGCATATCACCTTCAAAGGTACAGAGCGACGCAGCTCGATGAAGATACTCGGTCATTTGGAGAGTGTGGGGGGCGACCTCAACGCCTTCACCAATAAGGAGGAGACGGTGTATCATGCTGCCGTGTTGAAGGACAACATCGGTCGCGCGGTCGACCTGCTCACCGATATAGTGTTCCATAGTACCTATCCGCAGGCGGAGATAGACAAGGAGGTGGAGGTGATTGTCGACGAGATAGAGAGCTACAACGACTCGCCTGCCGAACTCGTCTACGACCTCTTCGAGAACGCCGTCTTCGGCGGTCATCCGCTCGGGCACAACATACTTGGCACGGCGGAGAAGCTGCGTCGTTACACCACGGGTGACGCGCTGCGCTTCACACGCCGCTACTATCGCCCTGAGAACAGTGTGTTCTTTGCTTACGGCGATGTCGACTTTGCGCGATTGGTGCGGCTGCTTGAGCGTGCCAACACTGTGGCTGCAGATGAAGCGTGCGGCGATTGCAAGCAATCTGCCGCTACGCTGCCGCCATACGTGGCGCAGCACATAGAGCACCATATGGACACTCACCTGGCGCACGTGATGGTGGGCACACGTGCCTACGACGTGCACGACGAGCGCCGCATAGCACTCTATCTGCTCAACAATATACTCGGCGGACCGGGCATGACGGCGCGTCTGAATGTGTCGCTGCGCGAGCGCAACGCCCTTGTCTACACCGTGGAGAGTATGGCGCAGAGCTATAGCGACACGGGGCTATGGGCGGTCTACTTCGGTTGCGACCCGAAGAACGTGAACCGCTGCCTACGTCTCATACGCCGCGAGCTGGATAAGGTGATGCAACGACCGCTTAGTGATGCGCAACTGCGTGCTGCAAAACGACAGATACGCGGACAGATAGGTATCGCCTGCGACTCGCGCGAATCGTTCGCCCTCGACTTTGCCAAGAGCTACCTCCACTATGGGTGGAAGAAAGATGTGACGGCACTCTGCGAGCGTATCGATGCGCTCACTGCTGCCGACCTGCAACGCGTGGCACAAGACCTCTTCGCAGAGGAACGTCTCACGAGTCTCGTGGTCAAGTAGGCACAATTCTAAGTTGTGGCGATTTCAGGGGGTGCACTTGTCTCAAGTGCACCAACCGAGCAAAAAGTACACCAACAGAATAGATAGCATCATTTACTTGGTTGGTGCAGCAGAGACTGCTGCACCCTCTGGGAGAAGTGCACCAACCGAGCAATAAGTACACCCACAGAATATATAGCATCATTTACTTGGTTGGTGCAGCAGAGACTGCTGCACCCCCTGAGAGAAGTGCACCAACCGCTACGTTAAAAGCAAAAACGGATTAAACCGATTAATAGGATTTCTCCACAATGAAGAAAAATCCGTTTAATCCGCTTAATCCGTTGTTGATTTCTACGCACCCTTGCAATCTGTGCGCATCTGTGGGAGAATATCTCAGCAGAGGTTCTGCAGCATAGCGAGTGCCTTGTTCTCTGCGTCCTCCATTATCTCGCGCTCTCCCGGTCCCTTGTCGTTGATGCCACAAAGGTGCAGAATGCCGTGAATTATCACGCGGTGCAGCTCGTCGTCGTACTGCTTGCCGAACTTCTCGGCGTTGGTGCGCACCGTGTCGAGCGAGATGACGATGTCGCCACTCACGATGCCCGGCTCGTCGTAGTCGAACGTAATCACGTCTGTATAGTAGTCGTGACCCAAGTACTCGTTGTTCACTTCGAGAATCTTCTCGTCGTCGACGAACATATAGCCTACTTCGCCAACCTTGTAGCCGTATGTAGCGGCAACGGCACGTATCCATGCTGTTGTCTCACGCTTCTTTATCTTCGGCATCTTCACGCCGTCTACGTTGTATGTAATCATATTCTTGATGTTGTTATGTCGTTATGTTGAGGTGTTGTGGTGTTGAGGTGTTGAGATGGTGTGGTGTTGAGATGTGTTGTTGTGAGATATGCACTAATGTCAACATCTCACCATCTTGTCAGATTCTTTTTCGGGAGAAAAGAATCCACGCTTCTTCCGAAGTTCTTCAGTTCCCTGACCACCGTTGACGACACGCTGTCCATGCCTGGCAGAGCGTAGAACACCACGGTCTCTATGCCCGTGAGTCGGCGGTTGATGTCAGCCTGCTCGCGCTCGAACTCGAAGTCCTTCACCGAGCGCACGCCCTTCACGATGAACTGCGCCCCGTGGCGCTGAGCAAAGTCGACAGTCAGGTCGCTGTACTGCTCCACGCTTATCTTCTTCTCGCCGTCATACAGCCCTCTGATAGTCTCCACGCGCTCCTCCGCCGTGAGCATGTAGCGCTTCTTCTCGTTCACGCCCACGCCGATGACAAGGCGGTCGAAGAGTGGCAGGGCGCGGCGCACGATAGAGTCGTGACCGATGGTGAACGGGTCGAACGATCCGACGAATATTCCGATTCTTTCCATTACTTTCCGTTTACTAATACGTGCAAATGTACAACTTTTATTTTACATAGCCACACACGTTTTCTCATATTTTGCAAAATAAATAGAGTTTCGTTACTGCTGTTTCTCGATATAATAATGTAATTTTGCATATTGAACTAATATATAATAAGCGTAGAACTAATACATAACAAAGAATGGTACTCAACTATATCTGGATTGCGTTCTTCCTCATCGCCTTCTGCATAGCCCTTGTGCGGCTTGTGTTCATGGGCGATACGGAGGTGTTCCCTGCAATCATGAACTCTACGTTCGACACCTCGCGCACGGCATTCGAGATATCGCTCGGACTCACCGGTGTACTCTCGCTCTGGCTCGGCATAATGAAGATAGGCGAGAAGGGTGGGGTGGTGAACGTGCTGGCACGTGTGCTCTCGCCCGTGTTCTCCCGACTGTTCCCCGACATTCCGAAGGGGCATCCCGTCACGGGCAGCATTTTTATGAACGTGGCTGCCAACATGCTCGGACTCGACAACGCCGCAACGCCACTCGGACTGAAGGCTATGGAGCAGCTGCAGGAGTTGAACCCGAAGAAGGACACGGCTACGAACCCGATGATAATGTTCCTTGTGCTAAACACGTCGGGTCTGACACTCATACCGGTGAGCATCATGGTGTACAGAGCGCAGCTTGGCGCAGCACAGCCTACCGATGTCTTCGTGCCCATACTGCTTGCTACGTTCTGTTCTACCGTCGCCGGCATCATCGTCACCTCGCTCTATCAGCGCATCAACCTGCTCAACCGCACGATGCTGCTCACGTTAGGCGGACTTTCGCTTGCCGTAGCCACCATCATCTGGGGCTTCTCGGCTATGGACAAGGCGCAGATGAACGTCGTGAGCACGTCGGTGGCTAACATACTGCTGATGCTTATCATCGTGGTGTTCATCCTTGCCGGTATGTGCAAGAAGGTGAACGTGTACGACGCGTTCATCGAGGGCGCAAAAGACGGCTTCTCCACGGCTGTGCGCATCATACCTTATCTCGTGGCGATACTCGTGGGCATCGGTGTGTTCCGCGCTTCGGGCGCAATGGACATGCTCATCGGTGGCGTGAAGTGGGGCGTTGAGGCTTTGGGCTGCAACACCGATTTCGTCGGGGCACTCCCCACGGCACTTATGAAGCCACTCTCGGGCAGTGGTGCGCGCGGCATGATGGTCGATGCCATGACCACATACGGTGCCGACTCGTTCGTGGGTCGCCTCTCGTGCATCTTCCAGGGCTCCACCGACACTACCTTCTACATCCTCGCCGTCTACTTCGGCAGTGTCGGCGTGCGCTACACACGCCACGCCGTAGCCTGCGGTCTGCTTGCCGACCTCGCTGGCGTGATTGCGGCAATCGCAATCTGCTACATGTTCTTTTAAAAGTAAAAGAGTAAAAAAGTAAAATATGGCTAATTTAAAGAGTTTAGCAAAGGACACCGCCATTTACGGCTTGAGCAGCATTGCGGGCCGTTTCATCAACTATCTGCTGGTGCCCATCCAGACCACAGCGTTCGTCGCGAGCGGCGGACAATATGGTGTCGTTACGAACATCTACGCCTACACGGCGCTACTGCTTGTCATCCTTACGTACGGTATGGAGACAACTTTCTTCCGCTATGTGAACAAGACGGAGGAGAATCCGCAGACCGTTTACTCTACGGTGCTCATCTCCGTAGGCATGACGGCGGCGTTGTTCGTGGCACTCGTGTTCAGTTTCCTGCCACAGATAGCTACGTTTATGAAGTACCCCGACCACCCGAGTTGGGTGGCTGTGATGTTCGTCTGCGTGGCTATCGACGCGTTCAAGTGCATACCGTTCGCATATCTGCGCTACAAGAAGAAGGCTATTAAGTTCGCGGCGTTACAGTTGGTGAACATCGTGCTGAACATTGTGCTCAATCTGCTCTACCTCATCGTGCTGCCGGCGCTGCAGCTGAACCCGTTCGGCTTGTACGACGCGCAGTTCACGCTCGACGTGGGCATGGTGTTCTACATCAACCTCGTATGTACAGCCGTTGTCCTGCTCTGCTTCTGGCGCGAGCTGACGGGCTTCCGCTGGCGCTTCGACGTGCAGTTGTGGCGCCGTATGCTGCGCTACGCCATGCCTCTGTTAGTGTTGGGCATAGCCGGCATCCTCAACCAGACACTCGACAAGATTATCTTCCCGTATCTCTACGACGGAGCCGACGAGAAGACGCAGCTCGGCATATACGGTGCGGCTACGAAGATTGCGATGATCATGGCGATGATTACGCAGGCGTTCCGTTACGCCTACGAACCGTTCGTGTTCGGCAAGTCGAAGGACAAGGACAACCGCGAGACCTACGCCACGGCGATGAAGTTCTTCATCATCTTCACGCTGCTTGCCTTCCTCGTCGTTATCGCCTACATCGACATACTGCGCTTCATCATCCCGAATGAGAGCTACTGGCCCGGACTGCGCGTCGTGCCAATCGTGATGGCTGCCGAGATAATGATGGGTGTCTACTTCAACCTCTCGTTCTGGTACAAGCTCATCGACAAGACCATATACGGCGCGTGGTTCTCTGCCGCAGGCTGCTTGGTGTTAGTGATGGTGAACGTACTCTTCGTGCCTAAGTACAGCTACATGGCGTGTGCATGGGGCGGCGTGGCAGGCTACGGCACGGCGATGGTGCTGTCGTATCTCGTCGGTCAGCGCAAGTATCCCATCAACTATCCGCTGAAGTCGATAGGCGTGTACGTGGCTATCACGGCACTGTTCTACTTCCTCATGAATCTTGCCAACGACAACCTGCCCCAGTGGGCTGCGCTTGCAGTGAACACCGCGCTCGTCCTGGCGTTCATCGGCCACATCGTCTATCACGACCTGCCGCTGAAGAGTCTGCCCGTAGTGGGCAAGTATTTCCGTTAGTAGGCTGCGTCGGTCTGAAAAGGTCGGCGCAAAGACCGCAGTCTTTCGCTTTAAGATAACATTATATAAACACCAACTTTAAATATTATGAAGAAAAAGAATCTGTTCCTCGCTGCAGCCCTTGCGCTCTCATCGGCTGCCGCTCATGCCGACGAAGGCATGTGGACGCTCTACAACCTGCCGCAGGCGGTGTACGAGCAGATGAAGAGCTATGGCTTTACCCCTTCTTACGACCAGCTCTACAAGAGCGAGGACGCAATCAAGAACGCTGTTGTCAACTTCTCTGGCTACTGCTCAGGTGTCGTAGTGTCGCCCGACGGACTCGTCTTCACCAACCACCACTGTGGCTTTGAGGCTATCCGCTCGCACTCTACCGTGGAGCACGACTACATGCTCAACGGCTTCTACGCAAAGACCTTCGAGGAGGAGCTGCCGAACAAGGATATGTTTGTGAGCTTCATGGTGGACCAGAAGGACATCACGGAGATGCTCGCCCAGCGCGGCTTCAACGAGATGAACAACGAGCAGCGCGAGAAGTTGCTCAACGAGGTGGAGAACCAGATGATCAAGGAGGTGCACGAGCAGGATCCGTCGCTCGACCTCGAGATTAAGCCGTTCTACGAGGGCAATAAGTACTACGCTACGACATACCGCACCTTCCGCGATCTGCGCCTCGTGTTCACCATACCGAAGTCGATGGGCAAGTTCGGCGGCGAGACCGACAATTGGATGTGGCCGCGCCAGACCTGCGACTACTCGGTGTTCCGCATCTATGCCGACCCGAACACCAACGGACCGGCTAAGTACTCGAAGAATAACGTGCCTTACAAGCCGAAGCACTGGGCTAAGGTGTCGATGGATGGATACAAGGAGGGCGACTTCGCCATGACTATCGGCTACCCAGGTTCTACCGAACGCTACCTCTCAAGCTACGGCATACGCGAGATGCGCGACGCTGAGAACGCTCCGCGTGCTCAGATACGCGGCGTGAAGCAGGCGGTGATGATACGCCACATGCGTGCCGACGAGGCTGTGCGCATCAAGTACGACTCGAAGTATGCGCAGAGCTCCAACTACTGGAAGAACTCGCTCGGTATGAACAAGTGTATCGACTCCGTGGGCATCATCCGCCAGAAGGCTGACTTCGAGGACCGCATCCAGGAGTATCAGAAGTGGACCGGCTATCTGAAGGGCAAGCTCGACTTCGAGAAGATGAAGAACCTCTACGCAAAGCGCTTCGATGCCGACAAACTCAGCACTGTATGGCGCGAGACATTCTCACGCACCAGCGAGTTCAACACTCGTGCGCTCACACTCATCGGCATGATGCCAGAGAAGGGCAGCAAGTCGAAGACCTACTATAGCTTCCCCGACAACAGCGCCGAGTGGGACGCGGCTCTCGACAAGGACGTGCAGGCTGCGCTCATCGACAACTTCCGCCAGTATGTCGCAAAGGAAGAGCTGCCTGAGTTCTACACCACCATTGCGGAGCAGTTCGGCGGCGACACACGCAAGTATGTCGACTGGCTGTGGGCTACATCCGTAGTGATGAAGAGCGGAAAGAAGATTAAGCTCACCGAGAAGGCACTGGCTAAAGACCCCGGCTATCAGTATGCGAAGGCTGTGAAGGCTGTCTACGATAAGTGTAGAAGCGTTATAAACAGCGTGTATGAAGAGATAGAGGAGCAGGAGCGTTACCTCTGCGACGCCAAGGTGCGCTACGAGCAGGAACTGCCTCACTACTCGGATGCCAACTTCACGATGCGTCTGTCATACGGTCAGGTAGGCGGCTATCTGTTAGGCGGCGAGCCGTCGGGCTACTACACCGATGCATCGTCTATCGTGCGCAAGATGGAGGCTGGCGAGAAGGGTACCATCGACTATCAGGCAGAGCCAGTGATGAAGCAGCTCCTTTCTTCGCCCGATTTCGGCAAGTACACCGACAAGACAACGGGTAAGATGCAGCTCTGCTTCCTCACCAACAACGACATCACTGGCGGCAACTCTGGCTCGCCGATGTTCGACGGCAACGGCAACCTCATCGGTCTGGCGTTCGATGGCAACTGGGATTCGCTCTCAAGCGACATCTGGTTCGACAAGCGTCTGGCTCGCTGCATCGGTGTGGATATCCGCTACATGCTCTTCCTCATGGATAAGTGGGGCAACGCAGAGCGTCTGCTCAAGGAGATTGGCGTGAAGTAAGAAGTTTGTTACATAATGAAAATAGGCTACGACTGTTCTTTGTCGTAGCCTATTTTTATAGGAAATACCCATAGCAAGAGGTTCTGTGAATTTTGTGAATTCCGTGGGAAAAAGAAGTGCCCACAGAACGCACGAAATCCACAGAAGTTTAGGGTGCGTATTGTTCTCCCACGGAATGCACGGAATCCACAGAAGTTTAGGGTGTGTATTGTTCTCCCACGGAACGCACGGAATCCACAGAAGTTTAGGGTGCGTATTGTTCTCCCACGGAACGCACGGAAACCACAGAAGTTTAGAATGCGTAGAGAAGAAACCACGGAATCCGTTGTTAAAATGTTAATCTTTAGCGGTGGGTTCCGAACGCCGCCCGATTGGATTGCGTCCGCCGTCCGACTGGATTGCGTCCGCCGTCCAGCTGGATTGCGTTCGCCATACGATGATAAGACGTTAACTTTTATTGCGCAAAAGTAGCGGTTTCATCGAGCGAAGGTAGCGGTTTCATCGAACCAAAGCGGCACTTTATCCGATTAAAGCGGCTATTTCATCGAGCGTATGTGCCACTTTCACGGTGTCGTCGAAGCCGGCACGCAGCACGCCACGCGTCTTCAGGTCGTTGAGCATGGCGATGAGCGAGTCCCAAAAGCCGCCGATGTTGTAGAGAATGACGCGCTTGTTGTGGTAGCCGATGGAGGCAGCAGCGAGCACGGTGAATATCTCGTCGAGCGTGCCCACGCCACCCGGCAGCGCGATTATTACGTCGCTGCGCTCAATCATAAGGTCTTTGCGGTCGGAGAGGTTGTTGCAGAGAATCTTCACGTCGACATAGTCGGACACCTTTCCGCCTTTCTCCACTATCGTAGGCACCACGCCCACGGTCATTCCCTTTGCGTCGTGCACAGCCTTCGCTACGCACTCCATCAGTCCGAGGTTGCATCCGCCGAACACCAGCGTATGCCCGTTGGCACCCATCCAGGTGCCCAGCTCGCTCGTGCGCTCGAAGTATTCGGTGGGGATATTTGAGTTGGCAGAGCAGAAAATACAAATGTTCATTGTTTATTTTGGGTTTTTTATTATTAACTAAGCCGAACTAAGCCTTCTTAAGCCTTTCTAAGCCTTGGGTAGGAGGCTACGGCATTCCTGCCGTAGCCATTGCCAGCTTTTCGTGAGTAAGCCTTTCTAAAAATAAGCCGAACTAAGCCTCTTTAGGCCTTGCTAAGCCTTTGCTAACTAAGCTGAGAAAGAACTGCTAACTAAGCCCTCCCCGACGGGGAGGGTTGGGAGGGGCTCCGGGATGGGCTTTGGTTGGTGCTACTCCTCTTTAGGCTATAATATCCGAAGCGGCAGCGCAGACAGTCCTTTCGCTCGCAGTAGCGGTGCTGCAGCTGTATGAGTGCCTGCGTGTCGGCGGCATTGCGTGCCTCCACGCCGCACTCCCTCCAAAGACGTATATACGTGTTGTCCTCGGCAGGCAGCTCTTCGAGCCAGTCGAGCGCACGCTGCACGAGGCGTTCGTCGTCGCGGTAGCAGCCCCAGGCGTGCAGCACGGGCACGGCGGCGTTGATGGCGAGCAGGTTGAGCGAGGCGGTGGATAGTCGCTTCTCGTTGAGGCTGCTCTCCTTGCCGAACGTGTAGTGCGTGCGCCAGTAGTCGCTCACGCTGGTCTGCAGCACGGCGTGCAACTGCTTCACACTCTCGCACGCCGTTATCTCAGCCAAGCCGGCACGTCGCGAGCAGTAGAGCTGCGCCAGCTGCGACATGCGTATATACGGGAAGTTCTGCGGGCGCAGACGCAGGAAACGCCACGCCTGACGCGCCATCGGTTCGAGCCGGAACTTGCGCGAGAGATAGCCGAACTCGCGCTTTAGGCTGAGGAAGTAGGGGTCGGCGAGGGCAGCCTCGCGCGTAGCAGGTGTCATCTGTGCCTCGTCGAGCAGTCCAGCCATGCCCATGAACATCGCCTCCACCTGAAACGGGTCGTCGCGGTGGTGGGCTATCTGCATCAGTGGCAGTCGCTCCGCCCACTGTTCAAACGCCTCGCTGTTCACGCCGAAGCCGAAGCTGCGCGCCATAGTGGCGAAGAACGCAGCCTCCCACGAGCCCTCGAACAGAGCTACGCGGCGGCGTATCGCCTCCGTCTTCTCGTTGAGGCGCTCGGCAACAAGTGCACTGAGCCACGAGCGTTTCTTGATGGCATCGAGCGGAAGCACCGCCTCGCGGCAAGGCGGATAGCGGTCGAAGGCGAGCAGATGGCGGTAGTTGCTGAGCACCTGCTGTGGCACTGCGAGCTGCACCTGCGACAGGTGGTCGCCACGTTCGGTCACAACGTCGGCATCCACCACCGCTGCCACGTGCAAGACCACGTTGTTGTACGCCGCATCGGTGTCGTGGCCATGCAGAAACCAGTCGGCAGAGCGTTCGTGAATCTCCACATTGCCCACCCACATCACGCCGTCAATGCGCACCTTGGCGTTGAAGAAATCGGGTCCGGCGTGCATGTTCAGCAGCCCCGGGTCGATAACCTCCACGCTGCGCCCGTCGGTGGTGCGCAGCTCGCTGAGCGGCAGTATGCGATGTTTCCAGATATAGTGTAGTAGCTTTTCCATAGACGTTCGGGATTTAACGACCTCAAAGTTACGTTTTTTTTACATCAAAAGTAGTTTTTATATTCAAAAAATAAGTAATTTTGTAGGCAGAACTTGTAAATATATCAATCCGTAAAATTGTCAACCCGTTAACTTCTTAATTATAAAAGAATGAAACGCTATTTACTATCAGCTGCTGCGCTCTGTTTCGCAATGGCAATGAGCGCACAATCGCTCTTCGTTGGATCGTACAACATACGCTATCACAACAACGGCGACGATCGCAAAGGTAACGTGTGGACAACACGCTGCAAGGTGATTTGCGACCAGGTGAACTTCGAAGATCCAGACATCTTCGGAGCGCAGGAAGTGCTGCACGCGCAGCTCGACGACATGCTCGGCGCACTCGACGGCTACGACTATATCGGCGTGGGTCGCGACAACGGCAAGAAGAAGGGCGAATATGCAGCCATCTTCTACAAGAAAGACCGCATAAAACTGCTCAACAACGGCAACTTCTGGCTGAACGAGACCCCCGAAAAACCGAAGCTCGGATGGGATGCCGCCTGCATACGCATCTGCTCGTGGGGCGAGTTTGAGCAGGCAGCAACCGGTTTCCGCTTCTACTACTTTAATCTGCACATGGACCACGTGGGCGTGGTGGCGCGTCGCGAGGCAGCGAAGCTCGTAGTGAAGAAGATTGGCGAGATAGCCAAGGGTGCGCCAGTGGTGCTCACCGGCGACTTCAATGTCGACCAGAACGACGAGATATACGGCATCTTCGCTTCGTCAGGCATACTCAACGATTCGTACACACACGCTCGTCTGCGCTTTGCTGAGAACGGCACGTTCAACGACTTCAAACCTGACGTGAAGACGCAGTCGCGCATCGACCACGTCTTCGTGTCGCCGGAGTTCAACGTCGACCGCTACGGTATGCTCACCAATATGTACTGGACCGACGATGCCCCGACCGATAACCAGAAGAGTAACCAGGCTCCTACGCAACTCGAGTTCCGCAAGATGACACTCCGCATACCAAGCGACCACTACCCAGTGTTCGTGAAGATTAATTACAAGAAATAAGTTGATGTGTTGAGGTGTGATGTTGAGGAATGATGTTGTTGTGTTGTTATGTTGAGATGTTGACATTAGTGCATATCTCACCACAACACCATCACACAACATATCTCAACACCTCACCATCTCACCACCTCAACACAACACCATAACACCATCATAACATGACCAACATTCATCCAGTAGGCGTTAACGACCGCCACAAAACACTCTTTGAAGGTCTCTGGCCTTTGCCTTACGGCGTGAGCTACAACGCATATATCATCGACGACGAGAAGGTAGCACTCGTCGACACAGTAGAAGTAGACTTCTTCTCGCAGTTCATAGACAACGTGCGCCGCGTCATCGGCGACCGTCCTATCGACTATATCATCGTCAACCACATGGAGCCCGACCATAGCGGCTCGCTCGCACTCATCAAGAAGTACTACCCCGACGCAAAGATTGTGGGCAACAAGAAGACCTTCGACATGATGCGTGGCTACTACAACGTGGGCAACACGGAGGACGAGATAGTGGAAGTGGCGAACGGCGACACGCTCTCGCTCGGCACACACGAGCTGGTGTTCACCATGATTCCGATGGTGCACTGGCCCGAGACAATGGTTACGCTCGACGTCACAGAGCACGTGCTCTTCTCGGGCGACGCCTTCGGATGCTTCGGCGCACTGAACGGCGCATACGTAGACAGCGAGATGAACTGCGACGTTTATTGGAACGAGATGCAGCGCTACTACTCGAACATCGTGGGCAAGTATGGCGTGCCCGTGCAGCAGGCACTGAAGAAGCTCGCCGGCGTGCAGATCGACTACATCTGTCCGACGCACGGACCGATATGGCATGAACACATCGCACGCGTCATCGGCGAGTACGACCGCATGAGCCGCTACGCTACCGAACCAGGACTCGTCATCTGCTACGGCTCGATGTACGGCAACACAGAGCGTGCTGCTGAGAAGATAGCCAGCGCAGCAAGCCGTGCCGGCGTGAAGAACATCGTGCTGCACGACGTGTCGCGCGAGAACCACTCGTTCATACTCAGCGACATCTTCAAGTACAGCGGTCTCATCCTCGGTGCGCCTACATATAACAACGGTATCTATCCGGGAATGGAGATGCTGCTCTCCGAACTCGCCGGACGCTGCATCAAGAACCACTACCTCGGCATCTTCGGCTCGTTCACATGGGCAGGCCAGGTGGTGAAGAAGATTACGGAGTGGAACGAAACACAGATGAAGTTCGAACTCGTCGGCACACCGGTCGAGATAAAGCAGAGCCTCAGCGCAGAGACCGAGGCTGCCTGCGAGGCACTCGGCAAGGCAATGGCAGAGCGACTGAAGTAAAAAGGCTTTATTAAGCACTTTGCATATATCTATTATTGGGTGTTTTTTTAGTAGCAGCAACTAAAGAATTGATAAAAAGTTGCTGTTACTAAATAAAATATTTACTTTTGTAAAACATAATATAACAAAGTAATATAAGGAGGTAAGTATGACAATAGAAGAAAAGAAAGCAGACTTCTTGCGCCGATTCAGAGCCTCGCGATTGCGCAAAGAAGACTTTATTTCTAAAATGGAAAAGCGTATGCGTGAAGACTACCGCAAGCGCACTGGTAAGGAAGCAGAATCCTTTAATGTATTATAATGCATAGTCTAAATCTAAAAAGGATAAATGAAAAGGCTCCATATCTTGTTACATTAAACGAGAATGATGAGACTTATACATTTGTAACAGAATCTGGAGTAGAGTATTCCATTGGTTTTATGCCGGATGATTTGTTGCAGTCTGATGAGTCGTATGAGTTTGTGATAGCCAATTTGAATGATAAGAAGTCGCCTCGTGACAAGAAGGTGAAAGATACTGTTGTCACAATTGTTGAGGAATTCTTTAATAGCAATTCGGCTACAATATTGTATCTCTGTTCTACAAGTGATGGTAAACAACTCACTCGAGGCAGATTGTTCAAGAATTGGTTTGATTCATACGAATACAGCAATCGCTTTACGATGGTCACATCAACTTTGGTCGACGAATACGGTATTGACAATATTGCTGCTTTGATAATTAGGAACGACAATCCTAAATTAGGAAAGATATTGGCAGAATTCGGCGAGACCATAGAGATGTTTAGCCACAAACCTACATTATAACAAAATAAACGCCCGTGTTTTGCACTGGCGTTTATTGGTTTATATGCTCTTTGCCTTAATCTTTTTACTCTTTTACTTTTTTACTTTTTAGTAACTTTGGATAAGTTACGCTGCATCTCAACAATAAAAATGAATGAATTCATTTTGTATTGTCTTCGATTTAGATAAAATCCTCGCGCTCACAAATGTAAATAAATTTCCATTTGCTTCGCTTAATCGGATTTTTGCAGTAACTTTGCACCCGAATTCAGGATTTATATTTTACGGGAAGCTGCCCAAATGTCTTCAATCAATTTCTTATTCGCTAAAGATACGACGTTGTGACATGGCTGGGGAAGACACCGAGCAGCTACAGATTAGAGTTAAGTCCACCCCTTTTTAGTATTAAGAAGCTCTGCGAAGCCCCAGGCTTACGAGCATTAACGAACAACATTCACATTGAAGACATTTGAAGAATTGGGCGTAAGCGAAGAGATTCGCCGCGCCATTGAGGAACTCGGCTTCGAACATCCGATGCCGGTTCAGGAGGAAGTTATACCGTTTTTGTTGGGTAATGGTAACGACGTAATTGCGCTCGCGCAGACCGGAACGGGCAAGACAGCCGCGTTCGGCATACCATTGTTGCAGCGTACCGACCCGACAGACCGCACTACGCAGGCTATCGTCATCTCGCCCACACGCGAGCTTTGCCTTCAGATAGCCGACGACCTGAAGTCATTCTCAAAGTATATTAAAGGTATTAACATTGTTGCCGTGTATGGCGGTACGTCTATCGTCGACCAGATGCGCGCTCTGAAGCACGGAGCGCAGATTATCGTGGCTACACCGGGCAGACTTATCGACCTTATGCACCGCGGAGCCGCAAAGCTCGAGGCTGTGCAGAACGTGGTGCTCGACGAGGCTGACGAGATGCTCAACATGGGCTTCTCCGACAGCATCAACGAGATATTCGACAACGTGCCGGCAGACCGCAACACGCTGCTCTTCTCGGCTACGATGAGTAAGGAAATTGAGAAGATTGCGCTCAACTATCTGCACGACCACAAGGAGATTGTAGTAGGCTCGCGCAACGAGGGCGCTGAGAACGTCAACCATATCTACTATATGGTGAACGCTAAGGATAAGTACCTCGCATTGAAGCGCATCGTCGACTTTTATCCGCGCATCTACGGCATCGTGTTCTGTCGCACCAAGGCAGAAACGCAGGAGGTGGCTGACAAACTCATACGCGACGGATACAACGCCGAACCGCTGCACGGCGACCTCTCGCAGCAGCAGCGCGACATAACGATGCAGAAGTTCCGCCAGCACATCACACAGTTGCTCGTGGCTACCGACGTGGCAGCACGCGGACTGGATGTGGACGACCTTACGCACGTCATCAACTACGGTATGCCGGGCGATACCGAGAGCTACACCCACCGCTCTGGTCGCACCGGACGCGCAGGCAAGAAGGGCACATCAATCTCTATCATCCACACCAAGGAGCGCGGACGTGTGCGCGAAGTGGAGCGCGTGATAGGCAAGGAGTTCGTTGACGGCACGCTGCCTACGCCGCAGGAGATTTGCTCGAAGCAGCTCTTTAAGGCTATCGACGAGATTGAGAAGGTGGACGTGGACGACGAGCAGATAGCACCGTTCATGGAGGACATCAACCGCCACTTCGAATACTTCGACAAGGAAGACATTTTGAAGAAGATTGTGTCGCTGGAGTTCGGCAAGTTCCTGAAGTACTACGCCAACGCCCCGGAGATACAGAAGCCGTCTACAAGCCGCGACCGCAAGGAGCGTGGCGAGGGTCGCGACGGCAGAAAGCGCGAAAAACGTGCGCCGGAGGCGGGCTATCGCCGTCTGTTCATCAACCTCGGTAAGGACGACGGATTCTATCCGGGCGAGGTGATGCAGTTCCTCAACCGCAACGTGCATGGCCGTCAGGAGGTGGGACACATCGATCTGCTTGCCCGCATCTCGTACATAGAGGTGCCGGAGCAGGATGCCGAGAAGGTGATGCGCGCGCTGAACGGAGCCACATACCGCAACCGCATCGTGCGCTGCAACGATGCCGACGACACGGCTGCTGCAAGTGGCGACGGAAAGCGTGGCTCGCGCCGCTCTTCCGACCGCGACGGTGGTCGCACATCGCGCCGTAAGGACGCAGCGAACGATGCTAACCCATACGAGAAACGCTCCAAGCGTCGCAACGAGATGGAGGGACGCAACCGCTCGCAGCGTGGTCAGCGCGGACAGTCGCGCTACGAGAGCGGACGCAAGGACGACTGGCGCCAGTTCATCAACAATCCCGACATACAACTCGTGGGCGACGAACCTGACTTCTCTGAAGAAGGATGGGCACGCCGCAAGCCAAGAAAGAAGAAATAAAGAATAGACAGCAATAATAAAATAAGGGGAGTCATCGCAAGTTAGTACGACGTGCTAACCAGCGGTGACTCCCCTTATAATGTTTAACTATATGCACTGAAGCATTCGGTTCTTACTTCAGTAATATTCGTTTACGCTTTGTACTATTTCGAGTGGGCATCTTATGCCAACTTCTTCTCCAAGCGCTCGCGGATGGCAGCGATGAAGCCGGCAGAGTTCTTGGTCTGCGGAGTAACGCCTTCCATAAGTCCTGCGAGGTCCTTCGTTACGATGCCCTCGTTGAGAGTGTCGAAGCAGGCAGCCTCAAGAGCATCAGCGTAGCGCACGAGTTCGGGCAGGTTATCCATCTCGCCACGTTTGCGCAGAGCACCGCTCCAAGCGAAGATAGTAGCCATCGGGTTGGTAGATGTCTCCTCGCCCTTCAGATACTTGTAGTAGTGGCGTGTAACGGTGCCGTGAGCAGCCTCGTACTCGTACTTGCCGTCAGGCGAAACGAGCACAGAAGTCATCATTGCCAACGAGCCGAATGCGGTAGAAACCATGTCGGACATAACGTCGCCGTCGTAGTTCTTGCAAGCCCAGATGAATCCGCCCTTAGAGCGGATAACGCGTGCTACTGCGTCGTCGATAAGGGTGTAGAAGAACTCTAAGCCGCGCTTCTCGAACTCCTCCTTGTACTCCTCGAATACCTCGTAGAAGATAATCTTGAACTGTGCGTCGTACTTCTTCGAGATGGTGTCCTTTGTAGAGAACCATAAACTCTGATTGGTGTCGAGCGCGAACTTGAAGCAAGAGTGCGCGAACGAACGAATCGACTTGTCGGTGTTGTGCATTGCCTGGAGCACACCAGCACCCTTGAATGTGTGAACCACAACCTCCTCGTGCTTGCCGCTCTCGCCGTCGAAGATGAGCTTGGCTACGCCTGGCTCGTCGGCACGGATCTCCACGCTCTTGTAAACGTCGCCGTAAGCGTGACGAGCGATAGTGATAGGCTTCTCCCAGTTCTTCACAGCAGGGTGGATGCTCGGGATGGTGATAGGTGTACGGAATACTGTGCCGTCGAGGATGGAGCGGATAGTGCCGTTAGGGCTCTTCCACATCTGATGGAGCTTGTACTCGTCCATGCGCTGGTGGTTAGGTGTGATGGTAGCACACTTAACGGCTACGCCCAAGCGTTTTGTTGCCTCGGCTGCGTCCTTTGTTATCTGGTCGCCAGTCTCGTCGCGTTTAACGAGTCCCAGGTCGTAATACTCTGTCTTGAGGTCAACGAACGGAAGAATAAGCTCATCCTTGATCATCTGCCACAAAATACGTGTCATCTCGTCACCATCCATCTCTACGAGTGGAGTGGTCATCTGAATTTTTTCGGTCATAGTTATTTTGATTTAAGAGTTTATTTCTTGTTCTTATAATAGTTCATCAAGCAACCGTATGCCAAAATCTGACGCTCGTCGGCGGTGAGGTTCTGGAAGAAGAGGTGGATAGGCTTAACGCCGTCGCGAGCGATAACCTGCGCGTCGATCTCCTCCTTACCTGCGAGGATAGCCTCGCGGATGCCCGGCACGAAGAGCTTGTCGCCCGGCTCGAAGTTGAACTCAACGTCCTTAGCGATTGTGAACGGCACGATACCCCAGTTGATGCAGTTAGAACGATAGCGCTTTGTAGCGTACTCGTAGCAAACGTTAGCGTCGCCGCCGAGCACCTTCTGGCAAGAAGCAGCCTGCTCGCGAGCCGAGCCGTCGCCTGGACGGTTAGCGAATACGCATGAACCGAACGATGTGTCCTCAGCCTTTGCGCCCACCTTAGCGAGAGCCTCTGCGATGTTTGCGCTCACCTCACCTGCACGGCGTGCGAGGTCCTGCTTCTGAATCTCCTTGCTCAGACCTACGTACTCAGGCACGCGGCGAGAGAGGGCGAACTCAGAAAGCTTCAACGGGTTAGAACGGTAAGAGCTTGTCTCGCCAGACGGGATGAGCTCGTCGGTAGTTGTAACGGGGTCGTGGATAACGGCTGCCAACTCGAGCAGCATGTTCTCCTGCATTGCATACATTGTAGGCCAGTCCTTGATGTTTGGACCATAGCGCAACTCGGTCTCAGGACGCGGTCTGCCGTAGCCGTTGTAAACGCGGCACTTGTATATCTTCTCGTCGTAAACGTATGGCTTGTGTGTGTTCTCGTACTCCACGTCGGTAGCAGCTGTGATTGCGCCACCGTTGGCTGCTGTAGCAGCGATAGAGCGTGCGTCCATAAGTGCCACAAGCGAGAGCTGTCCCTGACCCGGCTTAGAACCCTCGCGGTTGGGGAAGTTGCGTGTAGTGTGGCGGATAGACAGACCATTGTTAGACGGAACGTCGCCTGCACCGAAGCACGGACCGCAGAATGCCGGCTTCATCACAACGCCTGCCTCGATGAGGTCGGCAGTGATGCCCTCGCGTGTCACAGCCATTGATACCGGAGTAGACTGCGGATAAGCCGAAGCCGTGAAGTAGTCGTTGCCGATGCTCTTGCCCTTAAGGATAGCGCCAGCCTCTGCGAGGTTGTCGTATGTGCCGCCCGAGCAGCCGGCGATGATGCCCTGGTCAGCGTAAACCTTACCGTCGACAACCTTGTCAACGAGATGTACGTCCACCTTGTCGCCGAAGCGCTTCTTCGCGTCTTCCTCGATGCGTGTGAGGATGCCAACCGGGTCAGCCTGAAGCTCATGGATTGTAACTGCGTTCGACGGGTGGAACGGCAGAGCAATCATAGCCTCCTGCGAAGAGAGGTCGATGCGAATCATCATATCGTAGTAAGCAACGTCGCCCGGCTTCAGTTCCTTGAAGTCCTGCGGACGCTCATGTATGTCGTAGTGGTGCTTCACCTCTTCGTCTGTAATCCAGATAGAGCTCAAGCAGGTGGTCTCGGTAGTCATAATGTCGATGCCGTTACGGAAGTCGATAGGCAATTCCTTCACGCCAGGGCCTGCGAACTCGAGCACTTTGTTCTTCACAACGCCGCTCTCGAATGTAGCCTTCACGAGCGAGATAGCCACGTCGTGCGGACCTACGCCCTTCTTCGGTTTGCCCTCGAGCCATACGATCACTACCTCAGGTGCGTTGATGTCCCAAGTGTTCTTGAGCAACTGCTTCACGAGCTCGCCACCGCCTTCGCCAACACCCATGTTGCCGAGTGAGCCGTAGCGTGTGTGAGAGTCGGAACCGAGAATCATATTGCCGCACTTCACCATCATCTCGCGTGCATACTGGTGGATGACAGCCTGGTTAGCAGGCACGTAGATGCCACCATATTTCTTTGCTGCCGACAGACCGAAAACGTGGTCATCCTCGTTGATAGTGCCACCAACGGCACAGAGTGAGTTGTGGCAGTTGGTCATTGCGTAAGGCAACGGGAACTCCTCCAGTCCGCTTGCGCGTGCTGTCTGTATAATTCCTACGTAAGTGATGTCGTGCGACATCATTGCGTCGAAGCGGATGCGCATCTTCTTACCCTTCGATCCGTCCACGTCGTGCGAGCGGAGGATGCCGTAAGTGATAGTGTTTTCGCGAGCTTCGTCAGGTGTCAAACCTTCATAATTGTCGCAAACTTTGGTACCATTGAGGAGATAGACTCCGTGATTAATAAGTTCTACCATAATGTCAAGGTTTTTAGTTATTAGATTGTTAGAATTGTATTCTTGTTTGCAGGTTGGTGCACTTGAGACAAGTGCACCCCCTATGTTTGTATGCTTCCGATGAATATGGTGAGCGATAGCATGTCAGCAGCTCCGCCTGGTGATATGTTGCGTGCGGTGTAGCGTTTGTCCATGTCTTTCAGCGCAAGGAGTTCGGCAGCTATACGCTTCTCTTTGTCTTCGGCGGTGTGTGCCTTCGAGAAGTTGTCGAGCAGTGCTCGGGCTTCCTGCTTCACTTCCTCGGCTGTGGCTAAGTCGGTGCGATAGATGACATTGGTGTCGTCGAGGTCGCACATGATGCGCAGCAGTGTCTTGTGCAGCGTGTGCGCATCGCGTTCCTTTCTGCGTTCGATGTAGAACGGAAGCCACTCTGCGAACAGCATCTCGTAGCCTTCGCGAGCGTTGTCGAGTGCTCCTTTTATTGCTGTGGTGCCCTTTGAGAGCAGTTTCGCCTTGCTGCCGTGCGTGCCGTTAGTGTCGGGGAAACTGGCAGCGAGTGCTTTTATTGTGGTTTGTAAGGAGACGAGAACATCTTCTCCTCCGTTTCTTTCTTTCAGTATTTGTTCTTCGTTGGCAGCTGTTTTTCTCTCCTCGTGAGCAGCTGCTACAACCGCCAATCCCATTGAGAAGAGTGCCCCTTTGTGGGTGTTCACGCCGTTGGTGGCTGCGAGCATAGCCTTTTCGGCTTCTATTCCGGCATCTCTTATGGCTGTGTGAGATGGGAGAGTGTCGGCGCAGCCGAGCAGTGCGAGCTTTACGAAGTAGGGGTGTAGCGTGTCGATGCTGCGTTGCATCAGCACATAATCCATGTCGCGGTGCGCTCCGTTGTTCTCCTTGTCTACGAGTCCTGGCTTCGGCGTGGTGTCAAGCTCAGCCTGCAGTGCTTGTGTAGCGAGCTGTGCTATTATATAAGGTAGGGTGGTGGGTGGCACGAGTTGTCTTATTGTGCTCATATCACCTTGCTCCATTGCCTTGCGCACTCGCGATGCGCTTACAGCGTTGCCCTTCTTCTCCAGTCGGGCTGTTTCTCTGACATCGGCGAGCACCTCGTGCATCAGTTGGTTGTAGCGGCGTGTGAGCCGGTCGGTCGGCTCTGTGCCTACGAAGCGGACGGTTGCGCCGAGTGCGGGTGCTATGTGTCGCCGGAAGAGGTCGAGGTCGAGCAGCATCTGTGTGTCGGCTGCGTCGTCGAGACGTTTGAGAAAGTACGTGGGGAACGTAGCCTGACTGATGGCGTACTCGCTTCCGTCTATCACCGTGACGTTCTTAAGATGTGCCACGCCTTGCTCCACCATTGCCTTGCGCTCTGCGTAGGCGAAGAGTGAGCAGTCCTCTCTCACTACCATCACGAACAACCGTTCCACTTGCTTTGCAGCCTGTTCTATCAAGTAGCGGTGGCCGAGTGTGAAGGGGTTGCAGTTCATTACTATTACGCCTCTCCGAGGCGTTGTGGTGGTGAGGGGTTGAGGGGTTGAGGGGTTGAGATGTTGAGGTGTTGTGATGTTGAGATTTGTTTTTTCTTCCTCTTTACATTCTTGATTATTCTCTTTGCATACTTCACCTTCCTCTTTTATCTTTTTCAGTGCCTCTACCGTATCGCCGAGTCCTCCTATGCCCGTCTCCATAAGTACGGCTTCGGGTGCTTCGGCGAGGAGTCGGAACGACAGACTCTCGAAGAGTTGTCTGTTCTTGGGTTTTGTAAACAGCATGACGTTGCTATGTCCCTCCTCGTTAGCGTGCGCTATGAGGTGTGAGATGAGTGTGTTGGCGATAGCTTCGCCCTTATGCGCATCGTCCACAGCCACACACTTTATTACGTTGCCCTTCAGTCCGCCACCAGCTATCATCTCTCCGTCGTCGTCTGTTATGGCAGCGTAGTAGTGCATGTCGTCGAAGCGCAAGCCGTTGCGTTTGAGGAACGCCTCTATGCGTTGTCGTTGACGGGGTGTTGTGGGGTTAAGGGTTTGTATCTCCATAGATTGTTTAAGGTCGTTTGTTATGTTTGTCTTGCCTTAGTGTAAAGGTCTACCATCTCGTTTATCTTCGCCCATATCTCCTCCTGCGTGTGCCAGCGCATCCTCATGCAGTAGCGTGCTTCGTGTTCGCAGACGAGACAGCGGCGTGGTTTTTCTCCGATATCGTTTCTTGCGACAGGTATGCCGTCTGAGTTTATGACGTCTATATCGAAGAGTCTGCCCAACGGGTGCGTGTCCTCTATCGTTACCGCTATGCGCTTGGCTTCGAGCAGCGGTAGCGGTGTGATGAGATAAGCCTCGTAGCCCGTATCGAGGTCGCGCTCGGTGAGCACAGCCTCGCGTTCTGCGTCGCTCATGTCGTTGAGATGGAACGCCTCACGCATAGCCTCTACGGCTGCGTGTGCCGCACAGAGCGACTGATGATTGCGCTTCACGCTTCCTGGCATGACAACGGTGAGGCACACCAGTGTCTTTCCCGAGTGTTCAGCCAGCAGCTTCTGCTGTGTGGCATGGCGTGCGTCGCGGCTCGCCAGAAGTTCGTGAAGCGTAATCATTCTTTTAGTTTTGAGTTATTCAACGATATTCTTGATGACATCCATCACCGATCCGTCGCGGTTCATCACCACGCCTACCACCTTGTCGCCGAACGGCAGCGGTGCCGGGTTGCCGATTACGGAGAGTGCGCGGTCGCGAAGCTCCTCGAGCGTTACGATCTTCAGTCCGGCAGCCTTTAGGCGTTCGGCTATCTCCGGTCGGGCAGGGTTGACAGCGATGCCGTACTCGGTGACAACAACGTCTACGGTGCGACCCGGAGTGATGAGCGTTGTCACCTCGTTCACCACGCACGGTATTCTGCCACGGAGCAACGGGCAGACGATGATAGAGAGTGCTGAGTCTTCGGCTGTGTCGGGGTGTCCGCCGATAGCACCGCGTATGATGCCGTCGCTACCTACGAGCACGTTGACGTTGAAGTTTACGTCCACCTCAAGAGCCGAAAGTATCACGATGTCGAGATAGTGCGTGGCAGCACCCTGCTCGTGCATGCTTGCGTATTCGCAAGCCGACACCTCCTTGTGTTTCGGGTCGTTCTTGAGCGACTCTGCAGCCACCTTGTCGAACGACTGCACGTCGATTAGACGCTCAATGAGTCCCTCCTCGTGCATCTTCACCATGTGAGCCGTGATGCCGCCAAGGGCGAACGAAGCCTTGATATCCCGGTCGATCATGCTCTGGCGGATATACTTAACGGCAGCGAGCGAAGCACCGCCCGAACCGGTCTGTATAGAGAAGCCGTTCTTGAAGTAGCCACTGTTCACAATCACCTTCGCAGCCTGCTGAGCGAGCAGTATGTCGCGCGGGTTCTTAGTATCGCGGATGGCTCCCGAAGCAATCTTCGACGAGTCGCCTACCGACTCAACCTCCACAACGTAGTCCACGTCGTGCTCCGAGATAGAGTTCGGAGTGTTAGGATAAGGCACGAGGTCGTCGGTGAGGATGACCACCTTGTCGGCGTAGTGAGCGTCGGGCAGCGCGTAACCGAGCGAGCCGCAGATGCTCTTAGCGTTCTCCGAGCGCGAGTAGCCGCAGGCGTTGCCGAGCGGGTCTGAAGAAGAAGCGCCGAGGAACGCCACGTCGATGTGCAACTCGCCCGAGGCGATAGCCTCGCCGCGTCCGCCGTGCGAGCGGAACACCACCGGCTTCTCCATCAGTCCGTGCGAAATCTCCTTAGCCAGTTCGCCGCGCAGACCGGATGTCGAAATCTCCGTGATCACGCCGTTGCGAATGTGCTCGATGAGCGGTTCGTGTACGTCCTGCAAGCTCGAAGCCGCGAGGTGCAAATCCTTAAATCCCATCTCGGCGAGTTTGTCCACAACCATATTCACCACCTTGTCGCCACCGCGGAAGTGGTGGTGGAACGATATTGTCATGCCGTCCTTCAGTCCCGAGTGGCGTATAGCCTCTTCGAGCGTCATGAGCTTGGGGCTCTTCTGCTGCAGTTCGAGGCGCGGAGTGATGTCCTTGTGTGCCTCTACATTATTATATACGCTCTTTCCCATAGCCTGAGCCACCTGCTCGGCGAGGGTATGTCTTTCGTTCAGTGTGCTCATGCTATGTCCTCCTGTTTAATTACGCCCGAAGCCAGTGCCAAGTCGATGACGCGCTGTGCGCGTATCACCACTGGTCGGTCAACCATTTTACCGTTCACGGCTATTACGCCCGAGCCTTTCTTCTCAGCCTCCTTGATGGCTGCTATCACGGCGAGTGCCTTGTCGATAGCCTTTTGTGTCGGTGTGAACACCTCGTTGATAATCTCTATCTGGCGCGGGTTGATAATCGACTTTCCATCGAAGCCCAACTGATGAATCAGCTCCACCTCCTTGCGGAATGTCTCCATATCGTTGAGGTTAGAGTAGACGGTGTCGAGCGCGTCGATGCCAGCCGCGCGAGCTGCCACCACGATGGTCTGGCGTGCCATGAGCAGCTCCATGCCCTCGGGCGAGCGTTGTGTCTTCAGGTTGGCGCAGTAGTCTTCCGCACCGAGCGCGATGCCCATCATGCGCTTAGAAGCCGTAGCTATGGCGTAGGCGTTCACCACGCCGAGCGTGCTCTCCAGTGCAGCCATAATCTGTGTGCGACCCACGCAACCCAGTTCCTGCTCCACCTTTTCAATCTCGCGCTCCACCTCTATTACCTCCTCTGCGGTCTCGGTCTTCGGCATACGTATCACGTCGACACCAGCCTTAACCACAGCCTCGATGTCCTTCTTGCCATACGGTGTGTTCAGCGGATTGATGCGCACCACCATCTCCGTTGTGCCGTAGTCAATAGTCTTCAGCGCGTTGTAGACGAGCAGGCGTGCAGCGTCCTTCTCTGCCATTGTCACAGAGTCCTCAAGGTCGAGCATTATTGAGTCGGGATGATATATATAGGCATCCTGCATCATACCAGGGTTGTTTCCCGGTACGAACATCATAGTTCTTCTTAGTCGTTTCATAGGTCAAAAAGTTTTGGGGTTAGTCTTTCCACACGTCTTTGCCCGTAGCTCTCACGGCAGCTGCGGTGACGCGTGCGCGGATAGTGCAGTCGAGCGCGCCCTTGTCTGTGGCGTGCACCTCAGCACGGGTGATGCCGAGTCCTTCGAGTGTCTCAACAATCACCTTACGAATCTGGTCGCCAAACTGGTAGGCAACCGAACTTTGCAAATCAATATTCAGACCCTCTTTCTCGCAGGGGGCAATCTGAATCATGATGTCGCCGGACTCCATTGTGCCGGCAGTAGCTTGTTTTAGTTCCATAGGTGTAGTATTTTAAAGTTTATGGTCTTCTTTGAGGGGCAACCTGCGGTGCTTTAGCGAAGAAGAAGCGAGGAGTTGTGTAGAAACGTAATAAAACAAAAATTGCGTAAATACAACAACACTTCCTCCGTCAAGAACACCGAAGAGAACCGAGTTATACTTACGCTCGCGCGAGCAGTATATAGGAAATATATAATGTCTGTGTACGCACAAAACTTATTCAGTGTGCGGTTTCTAAATTCACGGGGTAAAGATACATATTAATTATGAAACGACCAAGTGTTTTTGCTATATTTTTTTTGCTTTAACAACGTTGCGCTCGTGTTACTATAAGCATCCGCGCCGGTCGGTGCGGACATCTGCGTCGGTCGTTACGGACATCTGCGTCGGTCGGTGCGGGCATCTGCGTCGGTCGGTGCGGACATCTGCGTCGGTCGGTGCGGACATCTGCGTCGGTCGATACGGACATCTGCGTCGGTCGGTGCGAGTCGCGCAAACGCCTCTTTAAGACGATTGCTGTTGCAAGTAAAACACGCCAAAATGTCCGTCTGGGCTGACTATTTGTCGTCAAACTGCCAATATTGCTTACTGTTTATTGTTTTTATGGGTGATTTCGGCATTGGTACGTAAGTTGCATTATGAATAGTGCAAGCCGATGGACGGAAGCCCAAAGGCAAGCAAACGATAAACGTAAAAATTAAAATATAAATAGGAGGTATTTGATATGTTACCAGTAATGAGAAATTCATGGATGCCAGAAGTTTTCAACGACTTTTTTGATACCGACTTTATGCCGCGTACTAACGCAACCGCCCCAGCTATAAATGTTAAAGAGACAGAACACGATTATACAGTAGAGCTTGCAGCAGCTGGAATGAAGAAGGACGACTTCAACATCAACATTGATGCCGACGGCAATCTGCACATCAAGATGGAGAAGAAGAACGAGAAAAAGGATGAGAATAAGAAGGAGCACTATCTGCGCCGCGAGTTCTCTTACACCAAGTTCGAGCAGACACTTCTCTTGCCTGATGATGTCGACAAGGAGAAGATTGCAGCCAACGTCAGCGATGGTGTGCTCACAATCGACCTTCCGAAGGTTGAGCAGAACGTGCAGAAGGCTGCTCGCCAGATTGAGGTTAAATAACCGTTGATTTTGGTTAGTACTAAATGAAACAAATTGTTGTTGATATAAATTTTTGATTAGGTCTAAATGAGAAAGTCCTGCTCCGCACGAATGCGAAGCAGGACTTTCTGCATATAATAATTAATAATTAATAATTAAGAATTAATAATTACTTGTACTCGTGTACCGGCAGTTCGCCGTTCAATGCTCCTAAGGCGTTGAATGCTAACGACTCCATCTCGCCTTCGCCTGGCATCACGATGACCGGAGCGAGGAAGTCCACCTGCTTCTTTATCTCCTCAACGCAGTACTTGCTGTAGGCGATGCCGCCGGTGAGGATGATAGCATCCGCCTTGCCCCACAGCGCAACCGCCATGGCACCGATCTGCTTCGACACGGTGTAGAGCATAGCCTCGAGCACTTCGTGGAACGGCTCCTCGCCTGCCTCTGCGCGGTGCGATATCTCCTTCATGTCCTTCATACCGAGTAGTGCCTGGCAGCCACCGTTGCCTGCTAACATCTTCATAATCTCTGCCTGGGTATGCTTGCCCGAGAAGCAGAGTCGCACGAGCTGGTCGGCAGGCAGCGTTCCGGCACGTTCCGGCGCGATAGGACCCTCACCGTTGAGCGCGTTGTTCACGTCGATCACCTTGCCCTCGTGGTGAGCCGACACGCAGATGCCGCCACCGAGGTGAGCCACTACGAGGTTCATCTCCTCATACTTGCGTCCGATGCTGCGCGCATAGCGGCGCGAGGCTGCCTTGGCGTTGAGCGCGTGGAAGATAGACTCGCGCTTCATGAACGGCAGACCCGTATAGCGTGCACGTGTCATAAACTCGTCTACCACCACCGGGTCAGCCATGTAGGCTGGGCAGTGGCACATCTGTGCGATGTCGTCGGCAAGGATCGAACCGAGGTTGCACACATGCTTGTGCTTGGCGTTGATGAGGTCCTGCTTCATCTGCTCGTTAATGGCATACACACCGCCGTGCAACGGTTTCAGCAGACCGCCTCTACCGATTACGGCATCGAATTCCAAAGGTATTCCTGCCTCCTCTAATAGTTTCAGGATGAAATTCTTGCGGTACTCGTACTGCTCCATCTCGGTTGCGTACTTGTCTACTTCCTCCTGCGGATGCAGTCCGTCGGATGTCCATACAGCGTGTTCGTCTTCATACACAGCCACCTTTGTAGAGGTGCAGCCAGGGTTGATCACAAATATTTCTTTCATGAATATGTCTTGAGTTTACTGTTTGTTAATCGCTTTCAAGCAAGCAGTTGCTAAAGAGTAGAATTTGGAGTCGGCAGTGTCGGCGCGCGATGTTACCACCACGGGTGCTGTCGTGCCTACGAGCATACCAGCCACCGTAGCACCACCGAAGAGAGTTATTGTCTTGTAGAATGTGTTGCCTGCCTCTATGTCAGGGAAGATGAGGCAGTTGGCGTTGCCCACCACTGGCGATGCGATGCCCTTGATGGCTCCGCTCTCTGCGTCGCAAGCCGTCTTCACGTCCATCGGTCCGCCTATCTCCACCTCGCCGTAGGCTCCTGCGGCGGCGTTCGCCTTCAGCTCCTCGTAGCTGAGCGTGAGCGGGAATTTCTCCGATACCTTCTCCGTGCAGTGGATGAGTGCCACGCGTGGGCGGTCGCCACCCGTTATGCTGCGGTATGTGTCGGTGATGTATCGTGTCATAGCGTCGTATTGTTCGGTAGTGGGGTAGGGAATGACGGCTGCATCCGAGAAGAACAACAAATGATTAAGGCTCGGCACATCAGCAACGGCGATGTGTGTGAGTACGCTACCCTTGATGAGTATGCCCTCCTCTTTGTTGAGTACTGCGCGCAAGAGGTTGTCAGTGTTCAGCGAACCCTTCATTAGCACGTCGGCTCTGCCCTCGCGCACCTCCTTAACGGCATGGCGCGCTGCGTCGTCATCGTCGTCAGCCACGATGAGTGTAACCTTGTCGGGATAGTCGGCAGCCAATCGGCGTGCGATATCAGCCTTTGCTGTGTTGGCTACAAGGGTGAAGCGTGCGAACTGTTCCGCGATGCTTCGTTCGATAACTTCCTCTGTGTGAGAGTCGGCAGGACATGCCACTGCTACAGTTACGACTCGCTCGGCTGAGCGCAGACGTGTGGGTAGGATTGAAAAGTCAACAATAGGTTCCATACTTTTAGGGTATTATGTTTAGCGGTTGCTCATTTTGTTGTCTTCTGTGCAACTTTTGCAAAGTTACAGTAAGTTTGTTATACTGCAAAGAAAATAGGTGAAATTTATTTACATTCATTCTGATGTAGTTATTTAATCGGCTAAATGTGTTAACTTTGCAGTCAAAAATAACAATGATATGTCTATGACTACTGCAGAATTTATACGCGAATATCGCGAACGTGATATCCGTCAGCTTGCGCTTCAAGCAAATCGCTTTCCGGATGTTGACATGTCCTACGCTCTCGATCAGATACAAGGCTGGCAGATAGCGCGTCGTAAGCTCCCCAAATGGGCTGCGTGCGATGGCGTAATATTTCCGCCGCACCTCTCTATGGAGCAGTGCTCGTCAGAACCCACAGCGCAGTATAAGCTCAACTTGGCGATGGAGTGGGCGAGTCGAGTTGAGAGTTCAGAGTTGAGAGTTGAGAGTTCGGAGAGGGAAGTTGAGAGTTCAGAGTTGAGAGTTGAGAATTCGGCGGAAGGAGTTAATAATTCTTCTGAGCAGCTTGCAACTCTCAACTCTCAACTCTCAACTCTCAACTCTCATGCGTCCCGCATGACCGACCTGACCGGCGGCTTCGGTGTCGACTTCTCGTTCACCTCATGCGCCTTTGCTGCGGCTACGTATGTGGAGCGCAACGAGCAGCTCTGCCACATCGTTGAGCACAACCTTCCGTTGCTCGGTTTGAACAACGCCACGGTGGTATGTGCAGATGCCGTGGAGTATCTCTCAACCGTTGAACCGCAGACCATGCTGTTCCTCGACCCGGCGCGTCGCGACGAGCACGGCGCCAAGACCGTCATGCTTGCCGATTGCACGCCCGATGTTGTGCAGCTCCTGCCCAAGTTGCTTGAGAAGTCGCGCTTCACGATGCTGAAGCTCTCGCCTATGCTCGATTGGCATAAGGCGGTGGACGACTTGCAGGGCACGGTGCGCGAGGTGCACATCGTGTCGGTGGGAGGCGAGTGCAAGGAGCTGCTGCTCGTGCTTTCAACGGTGGTGGAGAGCGAACTGAAGGTGTATTGTGCGGATCTTTCTACCGCTTCAGACACTTCCTCCCTCTTTGTCTATACACCAGGCTCCTCAGCTCCTGTCGCCAACTCAAAACTCAAAACTCAAGACTCAAAATTCGTACACGAGCCCAACGCCTCAATCATGAAAGCAGGCTGCTTCGACGAGCTGGCAGCAGCTTACGGCGTGTCGCCCGTGAGCCGCAACAGCCATCTCTTTCTTTCTGACGAACCCGTTGAAGACTTTCCGGGCAGAAGCTTCGTTGTGGAGCGCGTGACGACGATGAACAAGGGCGAGCTGCGCAAGGCGTTGGTAGGCATAGAGAAAGCCAATATAGCTACGCGCAACTTTCCACTCACAGTTGCAGAACTGCGCAAACGCCTCAAAATCAAAGACGGCGGCGACGTGTATATCTTCGCCACAACCACCGCTGAAGGTGAACATCTGCTGCTAATTTCTCGTAAATATCGCTAAATGTTACCCAGTTTTTCGTTAGTTTAAGCATTTTTCCGTACTTTTGCATTTTTAAGGCTTTATTTATAAAGATGTATTGCTTGCCTAAAGAGGCAATCATACAATGAGTATCAAACAAAAGTGAAAGAATAAAACAATTAAAATGTCAGCAATAGAGATTAAGAAAGTTGAGTCGCGCCGCGACTTGTGCAAGTTTATCGATTTCCACAACGAGCTCTATAAAGGTAATCCTTATCACGTTCCAAACCTCTACTTCGATGAGATGAACACCTTCCGTAAGGACAAGAATGCAGCCTTCGACTTCTGCGAGGCTGAGTACTTCATGGCGTACCGCGACGGTAAGGCTGTGGGTCGTGTGGCTGCTATCATCAACCACAGTGCCAACAAGAAGTGGGAGCGCGAGTCGGTTCGCTTCGGCTGGATCGATTTCGTTGACGATATCGAAGTGTCTAAAGCACTCCTCAAGGCAGTAGAAGACTACGGCAAGTCGAAAGGTATGAAGGAGATTGTCGGTCCGCTCGGTTTCACCGATATGGACCCCGAAGGAATGCTCCTTTACGGTTACGACCAGCTTGGCACTCAGGCTACGGCATACAACTACCCCTACTATCCGGAGCACATGGATCGCATGGGCGGATGGGAGAAAGACAACGACTATGTGGAGTATAAGCTCTACGTGCCAGAGGAAATGCCGGAGAAGTATGCTACCATCGCAAAGATGATTCAGAAGCGCTACAATCTGCAGGTGAAGAAGTTGAAGCGCAATGAGATATATGGCGAGAACGGATACGGCAAGAAGATATTCGATGTAGTGAACGAGACCTTCAAGGATCTCTACGGCTACTCGAAGCTCACCGACCGACAGATAGAGCAGTACGTGAAGATGTACCTGCCGATGGCAGACCTCGACCTCATCACCATCATCGAGGACTGGAACACACCCGACCACAAGGTGGTTGGCGTAGGCATATCTATCCCGTCGCTCGCCCGCGCTTTGCAGAAGTGCGGTGGCAAGCTCTTCCCGTTCGGATGGTGGCACATACTGCGCGCGTTGAAATTCCACAAGACCGAGGTCGTAGACCTGCTCCTCGTAGGCGTGTTGCCGGAGTATCGTCAGAAGGGTGCCAACGCATTGCTCTTCTACGACCTCATACCTCACTACCAGCGCCTCGGTTTCAAGTGGGGCGAGACCCACGTCGAGATGGAGACAAACATGAAGGTTCAGGGACAGTGGCAGTATCTCAACCGCGAGATACACAAGCGCCGCAGATGCTACAAGAAGGATATTTAAGTCGGATAGCATCCTCAAGATACGATGATAATACTCGGGATGCTGTAAGATATTAAGAAATAAAATGGAAGAAAACATTCAACCCACAGTTCAATATACCGACGACAACATACGCCACCTCTCCGACATGGAGCACGTGCGTACACGTCCAGGTATGTATATCGGTCGCTTGGGCGACGGACAGTTGCCCGAGGACGGTATCTATGTGCTGCTGAAGGAGGTCATCGACAACTCTATCGACGAGTTCAAGATGAACGCCGGCAAGCGCATAGAGGTAGACATCGACGACCGTCTGCGTGTGTCGGTGCGCGACTATGGTCGTGGCATACCGCAGGGCAAGCTCGTTGAGGCAGTCAGTGTGCTCAACACCGGCGGCAAGTACGACTCGAAGGCGTTCAAGAAGAGCGTGGGTCTGAACGGCGTGGGTGTGAAGGCGGTGAACGCCCTCTCGGCACACTTCGAGGTGAAGTCGTATCGCGACGGCAAGGTGCGTGCGCTCAAGTTCGAGCGCGGCAACCTGACATCGGACATCACCGAGGACTCTGCCGACGAGAACGGCACCTACATCTTCTTCGAACCCGACCCGACACTGTTCGTCGGCTATTCGTTCCATGACGACTTCGTGGAGACGATGCTGCGCAACTACACCTATCTCAACTCTGGACTCTCCATCATGTACAACGGTCGGCGCATCCTCTCGCGCAACGGTTTGGCTGACCTGCTCACCGACACGATGACCACCGACCCGCTTTACCCCATCATACACGTGAAGGGGGAGGACATAGAGATAGCCTTTACGCACACCAACCAGTACGGCGAGGAGTACCACTCATTCGTCAACGGACAGCACACCACGCAGGGTGGCACCCATCAGAGCGCATTCAAGGAGCACATAGCCCGCACCATCAAGGAGTTCTTCGGCAAGAACTACGAGTTCACCGACATACGCAACGGACTCGTGGCTGCCGTCGCACTGAACGTAGAGGAGCCGATGTTCGAAAGCCAAACGAAGATTAAGCTCGGCTCTCTGCAGATGGCACCCGGAGGCGAGAGCATCAACAAGTACGTTGGCGACTTCGTGAAGCTTGAGGTAGACAACTTCCTGCACATACACGCCGACGTGGCGGAGGTGATGCAGCAGAAGATAACCGAGAGCGAGCGTGAGCGCAAGGCGATGGCTGGCGTCACGAAGCTGGCACGCGAACGCGCCAAGAAAGCCAATCTGCACAACCGCAAGCTGCGCGACTGCCGCATACACTACTCCGACGCGAAGAACGACCGCAAGGAAGAGTCGTCGATATTCATCACCGAGGGCGATTCTGCCAGCGGATCAATCACAAAGAGCCGCGATGTGAACACGCAAGCCGTGTTCTCGCTGCGCGGAAAACCGCTCAACTCCTACGGCTTGACGAAGAAGGTGGTGTACGAGAACGAGGAGTTCAACCTCCTGCAGGCTGCTCTCGACATAGAGGACGGACTCGACACGCTTAGATATAATAAGGTGATAGTGGCGACCGATGCCGATGTCGACGGTATGCACATCCGCCTGCTCATCATCACGTTCTTTCTGCAGTTCTTCCCCGACCTTATCAAGAAGGGACACGTCTACGTGTTGCAGACACCGCTGTTCCGCGTGCGCAACCGTCGCACGAAGATAAAAGATAAGAAGGTAGTGACCGATGCCGACGCACGCCTCACCGGTAAGGAGAAGAAGAGCGACTTCATCACACGCTACTGCTACAGCGAGGACGAACGCCAGCAGGCGATACGCAACCTCGGACCCGACCCGGAGATAACCCGATTCAAGGGTTTGGGCGAAATCTCGCCGGAGGAGTTCGCACATTTCATCGGCCCGGAGATGCGACTCGAACAGGTGACGCTTCACAAGACCGACCAGGTGCAGAAGCTCCTCGAGTACTACATGGGCAAGAACACCATGGAGAGGCAGAACTTCATCATCGACAACCTCGTGGTTGAGGAAGACCTGCCCGACGAAGACTTGGCATAAAACAAACCCAGATAATGAAACATATAAACAAACATAACACAACGCACCCGTTCTCATGGAAAATGGGAATGGGTGCAGTGGTTTTACTGCTGCTGTGCGCAGCCGCTTTCGCGCAGCGTGTGAACCCACTCAAGAAGCTGCAGATAGCCGAACTGGCTGTCAGCAACCTCTATGTCGACTCGGTCGACGAGCAGAAACTCGTGGAAGATGCCATACGTGGTATGCTCGAGAAACTTGACCCCCATTCCTCGTACACCACTGCCAAGGAGACAAAGTCGCTGACCGAACCACTGCAAGGCTCGTTCGACGGTATCGGTGTGCAGTTCAATATGATTTCGGACACGCTGCTCGTCATACAGCCCGTGCGCAAGGGCCCGTCGGAGAAGGTGGGCATACTCGCCGGCGACCGCATCATCACCGTCAACGACACTACGATAGCAGGCGTTAAGATGGATCGTGCGGACATCATGCGTCGTCTGCGCGGACCGCGTAGCTCGAAGGTGAAGCTCGGCGTGCAGCGTCGTGGCGTGCCCGACCTGCTGCAGTTCACCGTTACGCGTGCCAAGATACCCGTACACACGCTCGATGCCTACTACATGATACGTCCGCGTGTGGGCTACGTGCGCATCGGCTCGTTCGGTGCCACCACCTACGGCGAATTTATGACCGCTGTCGACTCGCTGCAGAAGGCTGGTATGCGCGACCTCATCCTCGACCTTCAGGACAACGGCGGTGGCTATCTGCAGTCGGCGGTGCGCATCGTAGAGGAGTTCCTGCAGAAGGGCGACCTCGTGGTGTACACCGAGGGACGCGCTCAGAAGCGCCAAGAGTACAAGGCAGGCGGAGGAGGCAGACTGCTGAAGGGCAAGGTCTACGTGCTCATCAACGAGTATTCGGCATCGGCTGCCGAAATCGTTACGGGTGCCATCCAGGACCAGGATCGTGGCACAGTGGTAGGTCGTCGCTCGTTCGGAAAGGGACTTGTGCAGCGTCCTATCGAGTTCGACGATGGTTCAATGATACGCCTCACCATCGCTCACTACTATACGCCATCCGGCCGCTGCATACAAAAGCCGTACGAGAAGGGCGAGAAGGAGGACTATGCGCAAGATATAGAGAAACGTTTCAAGCATGGCGAGCTCTACTCGGCTGACTCAATCCACTTCAACGACTCGCTGCGCTGCTACACTCTGCGCAAGCACCGCACCGTATATGGAGGTGGAGGCATCATGCCCGACGTGTTCGTGCCGCTCGACACCACTCAATATACAGCGTTCCACCGTCAGCTTGTTGCACGCTCACTCGTCATCAACGCCACCCTGCGCTATGTTGAGAACCATCGCGAGGAACTGAAGGCGGAGTACACGAAGTTCGACGACTATATGAAGCACTTTGAAGTGCCGCAAGCCATGGTCGACAGTCTTTTTGCTGAGGCTGAACGCCAGAAGGTGAAACCGCGCGACGACGAAGAGCGCAACAACACGCTGCCTATGCTTCGCGTACAACTGAAGGCACTCATCGCTCGCGACATCTGGGACATGAACGAGTACTTCCGACTGATGAACGAGCACAATCACACCGTAAGCAAAGCCGTTGAGCTGATTAGTGGCAAATAAATGCGGTTGAAACAAAAGCAGAAAAACGCGGTTGGTATAAAAGCAACTAAAAGTTGTCTTTATTTCCTTACAAGTGTTGACAGACATTAAATATTAAGGCAAATGGAAAACTTTTGTAATATAAAAGTTTTCACATTTGCCTTTTTTGTATATCTTTGTGCCGAATGATACGGCTTTTTGCTTGTTATTCATGTTTTTGTAGCACACAATATATAATCATAAGTATATGAAACATTTTATGTTCAAATCGTGCATTGTGACAATGCTTTGCGTTTTCTGTAGTCTTTCTGCAAGTGCCGAAGGAAAGTTCGTCTTGTTCAAGTATGGCAATTTCGATACTTGGGTGACGCGCCAGATACACGAGTCATCAGTAATCGGTGGTAGCAAGAAAACCCTTTACGAGATAGGCCCCAACAGAGCCCTCACGGGCAACAACCCATACGTAAACCTCGGCGGATCGCCTTGGGGCACGAGCAACGTGATGGCTAAGGTGTCGGGCATCACAAAGACCAACAACTCGGTGTATCGCGACAACCGCGGTTCGGGACATTGCGTCAAAATGACCACCCATATCGAGACCTGCAAGGTGCTTGGTCTTATTAATATTAAGGTGCTCGCCGCTGGCAGCATCTTCCTCGGCGACATGAAGGAGCCTATCACCGGCACAAAGGAAGGTCCGAAGGCACTCAACTTCGGTATCCCGTTCACCCTGCGTCCGAAGGCTCTGCGCTTCGACTATCGTGTGCAGGTGCCAGGCAACGCCAAGCGCATCCGTCAGACCGGCTTCTCGGCAGTGACCACTGTTCCGGGCAAGGACTACTGTGTGGCTCTGCTGCTCCTCCAGAAGCGCCATGAGGATGCTAAGGGAAACATCACGGCGCAGCGCGTGGGCACGGTGGTAGTGAAGTACGGTAAGTCGACCAACGGATGGGTTGAGGATGCTACGTATGCGATTCACTACGGCAATATCACCGGCAAACCATTCTACGACGCGTCGATGATGGGACTGCGTTCTACCGACTACGCACGCAACTCCAAGGGAAAGAGCGTGCTGGTGAAGGAGACGGGTTGGGCTGCTGCCGACGCCACTCCGACACACATCATATTACAGTTCTCGTCGAGCCACGGCGGTGCTTACGTGGGCACCGTGGGCAACACCTTCTGGGTAGACAACGTAGGACTGGTGTATTAAGATGGTGAGGTGTTGAGGTGTTGAGATGTTGAGATGTTGAGATATCCTTGTCAACTCTATTATTAATTAAAAAATGAGATTATGCGCCCCTTTAAAGCGATATTATTTCTGTTCTTAATAGCTCTGCAGCCCGTTTGGGCTACAGAGCCGTTCGGTTTTGATACCACTTTTGTAGCGAGTGCAGCAACCAGTGAGGTTGCTGCTGTTGCTGACACCATTGCTGCAAGACCGGCAAGGAAGAAAGACATCTTCAGTCGTTTCCTTGCCTACTTCAACGATGCCAACAAGGAGAAGAAGAACAAGCGTTTCGACTTCAGTGTCATCGGCGGACCGCACTACAGCTCCGACACCAAGTTCGGCATCGGACTCGTGGCTGCCGGACTCTACCGCTCCGATCCTACCGACTCGCTGTCGGCTCCGAGCAACGTGTCGCTCTTCGGCGACGTGTCTACCGTAGGCTTCTACATGCTCGGTGTGCGTGGCACGCATAAATTCCCACGCGACACCCACCGCCTCAACTACACCGTCTACTTCTATTCCTTCCCTTGCTACATCTGGGGATGGGGCTACGACATGGGCAATGTGGATGGCAACAAGAGTAAGATGAAGCGTTGGCAGGCGCAGTTCAAAGCCGACTGGCTGATACGCACCGCCGACAACCTCTTCATCGGTCCTACCGTCGACTTCGACTATGTGCGCGGCACTAAGTTCGACCGTGTCGACTTGCTTGGTGGCGAACGCACAGAGACGCTCAACTTCGGTGCCGGTATGACCGCCATATACGACACGCGCGACAACCTCACTGCGCCGAAGCGTGGCATGTACATACAGTTCATGCAGCTCATGCGCCCGAAGTTCATCGGCAACAAATACAACTCCTACACCACCGACTTCCGCATCGATGGCTACACGCATCTGTGGAAGGGTGCCACGCTTGCTGCCGACTTCCGTACGCAGTTCAACTTCGGCGATGTGGAGTGGTCGATGCTCGCGCAGCTCGGCGATAGCTACTCGATGCGCGGCTACTACCAAGGACGCTATCGCGACAACCATAAGATAGAGACGCAGGTGGAGCTGCGTCAGCATGTATGGAAGCGCAACGGCGTGGTGGCATGGGTAGGTGCCGGCACCATCTTCCCGAAGTTCAGCAAGATACAGCTGAAGCACATACTGCCGAACATGGGCGTGGGCTACCGCTGGGAGTTCAAGAAGAATGTCAACGTGCGACTCGACTACGGCTTCGGTAAGTCGGGACAGCACAGCTTTATATTCAATATCAACGAAGCGTTTTAATTTACTCAGTTGAGAATTGAGAGTTGAAAGTTGAGAGTTTTCTCGGTTGAGAATTGAGAGTTGAGAGTTTTCTCGGTTGAGAATTGAGAGTTGAAAGTTGAGAGTTATGATATGTACTGCAGCTTGCGCCTTCTTGAGATTCTCAAGGTAATCATAACTCTCAATTCTCAACTCTCAACTAAAAATTTATTTAAAGTATATTCTTATGAAAAAGATAATAGCCCTCCTCACCTCTCCCCGTTTCCTCTTTATATACATAGTGCTCACGCTCGCCATTCCGAACGTGGCACTCTGCTTCACCGAGCACATGCCCGTGCTGGCTTGCATAGCCAACGTCGTGCTGCCCGTGTCGCTCTATGCGCTGCTGATGACACTGTCCGCGAAGACGGGTCGCCAGGTGTGGTGTATGTTCCTTATCATCTTCTTCGCAGCCTTCCAGATAGTGCTGCTCTACCTCTTCGGACGTGGCGTGATAGCCGTCGACATGTTCCTCAACCTCGTCACCACCAACCCCGGTGAGGCGATGGAACTGCTCAACAACCTTGTGCCAGCCGTGGCTACTGTCTTCATCCTCTACCTGCCGCTGCTCGTGCTCGCCACTATGTCGTGGGCACGCCACCGCACCGAGGACAAGGCGTTCCTGAAGCGCGTGCGCCGCTACTCCTGCTATGGCATGGCTGTGGGCGCAGTGTTCATAGCACTGAGCTATGTGGCTTATCCGAAGGACAGTGACTTCGACTATCGTGCCGAGGACCACGTCTACCCAGCCAACATCTTCTACAACCTCTACCTCGCCTGCCACGAGAGCAGCCGCATAGCCGACTATCGCAACGATGTAGCCGACTTCCGTTTCAATGCACGTTCTGTGCACGCTGCCGACTCTGCCGAGGTGTACGTGCTCGTGATAGGCGAGACGGCACGCGCCGACAACTTTCAGCTCTACGGTTACGAGCGCGAGACCAATCCGCTGCTCTCAAAGACCGACGGACTCAGCGTGTTCCGCCACGTGCTCTCGCAGTCGAACACCACGCACAAGAGTGTGCCGATGCTCCTCGCCGCCGCTTCAGCCGAGGACCACGCGCGTCTGTACCGCGAGAAAAGCCTTATCACGGCGTTCCGCGAGGCTGGCTTCCACACCTCGTTCATCTCCAACCAGCAGCCCAACCACTCGTTCATCGACTTCTTCGGCGACGAGGCTGACGACTTCGTGTTCATCCGTTCGGCTGTGAGCGTTGTCACGGGCGATGTTACGGCGCAGACCAGCGACGAGCGGTTGCTGCCTTACGTGCAGAACATCCTTGCCAAGAAGCGCAAGAAGGAGCTGATAGTGCTGCACACCTATGGCTCGCACTTCAACTACCGCGACCGCTATCCGCGCCATCGCGCCAAGTTCCTGCCCGACACGCCCACCGAGGCAGAAGCCAAGAACCGCCCGTCGCTGCTGAACGCTTACGACAACACCATCTGTCAGACCGACTTCGTGCTGCACAGCATCATCACGATGCTCGGCAAGAGCGGTGCGCAGGCGGCAATGCTCTACACCTCCGACCACGGCGAGAACATCTTCGACGACTATCGCAAGCGTTTCCTCCACGCCTCGCCTACGCCCTCATGCCACGGCATACACGTGCCGCTCATCGTCTGGACCTCCGCGTCGTACCGCGCCGAGTATCCCGAGGTGGTGTCGGCACTCAACGCCAACCGCGAGAAGGATGTGCAGTCGAGCGTGTCGGTATTCCCGACGATGCTCTCCATCGCCGGCATCAGTGCGCAGTGCGTCGACGACGTAATGCCACAGTCGCTTGCCAACCCTGCGTTCCGCAGCAGCAAGCGCCACTACCTCAACGACCACAACCGCTCCGTAACCTTGCAACAGGCAGGCTTTGCCGACGTCGACCTCGAGCAGCTGAAGCAGTGGGGCATCAGCCAGCATTAGTACTGCTGAAGCATAGGAAACGCAGTGTTATAGTTATACTTCTGCGGTCTGCGCCGACCGATGCGGATGTCTGCGCCGACCGATGCGGATGTCTGCGTCGACCGATGCGCATGGCAATAGTTCACGAATTGGTACGGAGAATGTATCAAAACTACATCATAATGAAGAAAGACTAATTGTAGAAAGTACGCAATAAGACACACAAAAAAAGGAGGCCACAGACCTCCTTTTTTTATAAAATCCTAAAACGTTTACTTCATTATCACATAAAATGTTTACTTCACCATAATCTTCAACGTCTTGCCGTTGCTGAGCTTCACGATGTTCAAGCCCTTCTGCTTGCCGCTGATACGCTGACCTGCCGCGTTATAACGTGCAACTTCAACGACGTTGTAGGCTGAGCCTACGCTCTCGATAGAGGTAGAATTCTGAATAAGATTCTTTCCTGCTACATTCTCAATGCGGTTATCGATACGACTCTTGGTGCTGTGCTTGTTGAGGAAAGCCACAACCTTGAGGTCGTCCTTCTTCCATGCACTATCAACGTCAAACTCGTAAGTTGCGCTGAACTTATTGCCTTCCCATGTCACAGGGGCGCCCCATGCACTATTGAAGTCACGTATCACATGTTGGTGGTAGAATGTAGTGCCAAAGCTAACACCTGCTTGATCCTTTGCCTCTACATTATCCTCCGTCAGGTAGAGTGTGAGCAGAGCGCTTTCCTTGTCGTAAGCATCGTTCGATTCGCCAGTAACAACAATCACCGCCTTGCTTTCGCTTTCGTTATATGCGACAGACACGTCGAGCTTGGCATCAGCCATTGTTTTATTGAGATACTTGCTTGCATATTTGCTTATTTCGGTTGCACTGCCCGGTATCACCACATTATCTTTCTGTCCCGTCGCATAAGCAGATTTGAAGTCGGGCTCGCGGTTGAACATCATGGCTGGTGCGAATGTACGTCCTCCATCGTTGTAGAGATACAAGAGAGTCTTGTCGCAAGACTTAGTGAGCCAGTCGGTATAGTAGCCCGCATGGTGACATACAGCAAACACACGATTTGGGTCAGCTGTCTCTAAGTATTCGTGCAGGTATCCTGCCACTCGCGGACAGTTGCCACACTGCTCTGTAGTAAACTCCTCAATGCACAGGTTACGCTTATACATATTGGCAGCAACGCTGAGCTTGCCCTCAGCCACAATGGTTGCACCACCATTCTTATGACCATTCACCTTGGTCACTTCAACCTTCACATTCTTCAGACCTTCTGTGCTGCCACATGGTATGCTCACCTTGAATGTACCGATATTGTTATATCCAACCGATGGAGATATTGCGACATGTTGCTCGCTGCCTGCTACACCGTCAACACTGACAATATAGTCGAGACTGCTCACAGCCTCTACGGCGTTGTTTGTGAACTCTACAGATGTCTCAACATTACTATTGATAGTACCCTTTACGGTTCCGAAATCGCTTGGCATCACATCATATTCAGCAAAATCGCCCTCAACAAGCACCTGAATACTTATGTTATAACCATCCATACTGAAGTTGTACCAACCTGTATCATTGCCCAACTTGCAATAGACCCAAAGAGGCTGTTCAGCCAAGCCGTCTTTTACAGCAGAGAACGGATACGACTTTGTATCGGTATTACTATCAAACTGAGTATATGTGTAACCTGCATACAGTTCTTCGCCCGCCTTGATTGGATAAGGCTCGCTGAACTTCACCTCGTTCCAACCAATCACACATTTCTCTACATTTGCACTTCTGCATACATCACCCGGCTTAGATGACGCACTTTTATAAAGACTAATCGAAGAGCTGCCTATTTCCTCACAAAGTCCGAAGCGCAGACCAACTATGTTCTTGCCTACATATGGTTTCAGAATAGCTTCAGACAAACAGATTGCAACCTTGTTGTCTCCAGGAAAATTGTAGATGCCCATGCCCTTGTGTGCAGCAGCTAAAGCATCCGAACTTTAGTAGCCCACCCAACGCTGGTTGGCAGCTATTCTCTTTGCCGCTTTGTGTACAACTGCACTTTGCTGTGCGAAGTACGGACTTTGTTCCACTACACCAACTCTTTGGTGCTGCACATCCACTTGTGCACTGGCTGCAAATGACATAGCCAAGGCAGCAACTGAAAGTAATAATTTCTTCATAGATCTGTATTTTTAATTATTATTCGCGCCAAAGGTAATGCAAAACGAAGAGAATACAAAACAAGAAACAGTTTTTTTATTATTAAAACGCCATATTTTTAATCAATCTGTTACACAAACTATTATTTTATCTCCACCACTTCAAGCCTATCGCCATCCACACGGAAGCGCACGTCGCGGTTGGCGAACTCCATGCCGTACACCTTCGTGGGGTTGTCGTGATACTGCGGACGAGGGTCGAGCGCGAGCACTTTCTTGAGCGACGCAAGATCTTCGGCTGTGAACTCCGAAGCCAAACTATCGGGGAAGACGACGTGCAGACGGCGCGTGGCAGTGGTATCGACAAAACCGCTGCGAGCATCGGGATGCGAGTCGGCATAAGTGACGTAAGGCTTTATGTCATAGATAGGTGTGCCGTTCATGAGATCGGCACCAAGAACATGGATGAGCGGTCCGTTTGTTGCATCGTAGTCGATGCGGTCGATGCGCACGGAAGAGAGTCCTAAGCGGTTGGGGCGGAAAGGCGAACGAGTAGCAAAGACCCCTATCTTAGTGTTGCCGCCAAGACGGGGCGGACGCACAACGGGGCTTGTCGCCTCATGCCGATTGGCAGAGAATTCCCACACGAGCCACAGATAGTCGAAGTCTTCCATGCCGCGCAGCGCATCGGCGTTGCGATACTTCGGTACGAACTCTATCGTTCCGCGTAGCGTGTCGGCAAGTCCGCTCTGCTTGGGTATGCCGAACTTAGTGGCAAAGGGCGAACGGAAAAAAGCTATCGGTTCTATTTCCATCGTTTCAAGTTTTTATAAAATAGCATGTGAGGGAAAGGCTATGCATATTGTGGACTGCGATATCATTACACCTTGTGGCTGCATGATACTTTGTGGCGGCGTGATACCTTGTGGCGGCGTGATACCTTGAGGCGGCGTGATACCTTGAGGCGGCGTGATACCTTGAGGCGGCGTGGGTATGGCAGGATGCCATACCCTCCTACACAAATGTCAACACATCAACACCACACCATCTCAACAACTCAACATCTCACCACATCAACATCTCAATTCACCGTGATGTGGAAGCATCCCTGCTTAACCTCGTACTTAACGAGGCACCGCTTCTGCTCGCGCATATCGCAGAGCACCTCAGAGAGCACCCACTTCAGCGTGTCGTTGCGCACCTGTCGGCGGTGCGGTCCGTCGGGATCCTCAACGGTGTGGTAGCGATTGTAGCAGATGTCGAACGTGGTGCCGTAGAGGTGGCACGAGTTCTCGGTGGCGTTAGAGTTGCGGCGGCGTAGCTTCTCCACGTCCGCCTTGCTGCGCAGCACCGATGTCACAATAACTTTGTGTAGCGGTATCTGCTTAGTCTGCAAACTGTCGAAGAAACTCTTGCCAATGTCCTGCAACAATATCGCAGCACGCGGCACGAGATAAGGTATGCTGCTGCGCATACGGTCGTCAATGTGATAGAACGGATTGCTGCCCACATACACTAACTCCGACTTACGTCGCTCGGCATCAGCACGGTCGATGACTGCCTTCACACCATGACGAGTCGCAGCAGCAAGCTGTACATCATTCTGATCGGGAAAGGTATTGCCAAAATGAGGCACACTATATATGCGGTTCTTCACTGGAGTGCCGTCGGCAGCGAAGAAGCGCGAGGGACGACCCAACGGCTTGGGAGATAACGTCGGCACACTCGCCACATCTTTCTTTGAGATTGCGGTTGTCGACGAAGCCAAGACTGCTTTTGCACTATCAGCTACCGTCATGCTATCAGCAACGACAGAACTGTCTGCTACTGCGACATTGCCTGCTGGCGAAGATGCCACTTCGGGGTAGGCGCAACGCAACATGGCAAGCAAAACAACCGTCACGCCAAAACCCTGTAAGTATCTTTTAGAAGAAATATTCATCATAATGACTGCAAATTTAGACAAAATCGAGGAAAATACAAAACATGTGCTCTTGTTTTTATTGTTGATTATTTTGTATTATCTCCTATTTTCATTAACTTTGCATCCAAAATCGTACACTGAATATTTTGATAGAAAGACATATCATATTAGAGGATATCGACCCCGTAGTGTTCTACGGTGTTGGCAATGGGCATCTGCAGATTATAAAATCGCTCTATCCCAAGCTGCGCATAGTGGCACGCGACAACGTGATACGCGTGCTCGGTGACGAGGAGGAGATGGCAGCCTTCGAAGAAAACGTGGAGAAAATACGCCGTCATGTGCTGAAGTTCAACAACATCAACGATGAGGACATTCTCGACATCGTCAAGGGCAAGCAGACAAAAGCCGACAGCGTGAAGGGCGTCATCGTCTACAACATATCGGGCAAACCGATTAAGTGCAAAAGCGAGAACCAGCAACAGCTCGTGGATGCTTACGAGAAGAACGACATGATATTCGCTACAGGTCCTGCCGGAACTGGTAAGACCTACCTAAGCATAGCCCTCGCGGTACGCGCACTGAAGGAGAAAACAATACGCAAGATTATACTCTCGCGTCCAGCTGTGGAAGCTGGCGAGAAACTCGGTTTTCTACCAGGCGACATGAAGGACAAAATCGACCCGTATCTGCAACCGCTATACGACGCATTGGAAGACATGCTCCCTGCAGTGAAGCTGCAGGATATGATGGAGAAGAACATCATACAAATAGCTCCGCTCGCCTTCATGCGAGGCCGCACGCTTAGCGATGCCGTAGTGATTCTCGACGAGGCGCAGAACACTACACCGGCACAGATAAGAATGTTTCTCACCCGTATGGGTTGGAACACAAAGATGATTATCACTGGCGATATGACGCAGATAGACCTGCCACGCGGACAGAAGAGCGGACTCACCGAAGCACTCGACATACTGAAGGACGTGGAAGGCATCGGCTTCGTAAAACTCGGACAGAAAGACATCGTAAGACATAAGCTTGTGACACGCATCGTGAATGCATACGACGCTCACGACAAAACTCAAAATGAGGCTCACGACAAAACTCAAAATTTAAAATAGTTATGAAAGCACTTACAAAGACCGATTTTCATTTCGAAGGTCAGAAAAACGTGTATCACGGAAAAGTTCGCGACGTGTATGACATCAACGACGACGTGATCGTAATGGTAGCAACCGACAGAATCTCTGCGTTTGACGTAATCCTACCAAAGGGTATTCCGTTCAAAGGACAGGTTCTGAACCAGATTGCAGCCAAGTTCCTTGATGCTACAACAGACATCTGCCCCAACTGGAAACTCGCTACACCGGACCCAATGGTTACTGTTGGTTTGAAATGCGAGGGTTTCCGCGTTGAAATGATCATCCGCTCAATCCTTACAGGCTCAGCTTGGCGCGCATACAAAGAGGGATGCCGCGAGCTTTGCGGCGTTAAGCTGCCAGAGGGTATGAAGGAAAACCAGCGATTCCCAGAACCTATCATCACTCCGACAACAAAAGCTGATGAGGGTCATGACCTCAATATATCTAAAGAGGAAATCATCGCTCAGGGCATCGTAAGTGCTGAGGACTACGCTGTAATGGAAGACTACACACGTCGTATCTTCCAGCGCGGACAGGAGATGGCTGCACAGCGCGGTCTTATCCTCGTTGACACTAAGTACGAGTTCGGCAAGCGCGATGGTAAGGTATATCTCATTGACGAGATTCACACTCCCGACTCTTCACGCTACTTCTATGCTGACGGCTACGAGGAGAAGTTTGAGAAGGGCTTACCACAGAAGCAGCTCTCGAAGGAGTTTGTACGCCAGTGGCTCATCGAGCATGACTTTATGAACGAACCCGGACAGACAATGCCCGAAATCACAGACGAATATGCAGAGAGCGTAAGCGAACGTTATATCGAACTCTACGAGCACATCACTGGCGAGAAGTTCGACAAGACCGTTGAAGAGGGTGACATCGCAGCGCGCATCGAAAAGAACGTAGCCGACTACCTCGCTACACGTAAGTAGCAATACATAATGGGTGCAGAATATTGGATGTTGGAGACTTGGTTCACCGACATCTGATATTCTACACCCTACATTATTATATATACATACATATTATCATATACACCAAGACATCGCTTCGCAAAATGTAGCGATAGGTGAAATATAACGAACAACAACAATGGTTTACGGACAGGAAAAGATAAAGCCCTACAACGACAAAGAAGAAAAGGGGGCGCAGGTGGAACTGATGTTCGACAACATCGCACACTCGTATGACAAGCTCAACCACCGCCTGTCGTGGAACATTGACAAGTTGTGGCGCAAGAAAGCTCTCAACCGACTGAAAGCTTACAAGCCACAAAGCATTCTTGACATAGCTACGGGCACGGGCGACTTCGCCATACAGGCGGCACAGATACTGAAGCCGACGAAGGTGACAGGCACAGATATCAGCGAGGGAATGATGAACGTGGGTAGGCAGAAGGTGAATACACTAAAGCTCGACAACGTGATATCGTTCGCCAAGGAAGACTGCATGGCACTCTCGTTCGCAGACAACACGTTCGACGCTGTGACAGCGGCTTTCGGCATACGCAACTTCCAGAACCTCGATCAAGGACTGCGCGAGATGTGCCGAGTGCTGAAGCCAGGCGGACACCTCTGCATCGTGGAGCTGACATCACCCGTTAGCTTTCCAATGAAGCAGTTATTCAAGATCTACTCGCACACAGTGCTACCAGTATACGGACGACTCATCTCTGGCGACAGTATGGCTTACTCTTACCTCACAGCTACCATCGAGGCGTTTCCACAAGGCGAGCGAATGGTGGAGATACTGAAAGCGGCAGGCTTCGCCGAAGCTTCGTTCAAGCGAATGACACTCGGCATCTGCACGCTCTATCTCGCAACAAAGTAAAGTGTCAACACCCCGTCAACACCTCACCCCATCAACACCTCACCCCATCAACATCTCAACATTCACACTATGGACAAGTACGGTTTAATCGGTTTCCCACTGGGACATTCCTTCTCCATCAGCTACTTCAACGAGAAGTTTACCAACGAGGGTATCAACGCTCGTTACATCAACTATGAGATTCCGCAGATAGAGGACTTGAAAGAGATACTCGCATCAAACCCAGAACTGTGCGGACTCAACGTCACTATCCCCTACAAGCAGCAGGTAATACCCTACCTCGACGACCTTAGCCCCGAAGCACGCGCTATCGGTGCGGTCAACGTCATACGTGTGACACACAAGAATAAAAACGTTATACTGAAGGGATTTAACAGTGACGTAATCGGCTTCACACGTAGCATCGAGACAATGCTCGAACCTTACCATAAGAAGGCACTCATACTCGGCACTGGCGGTGCTTCGCTCGCCATCAACTACGGTCTCAAATCGCTCGGACTTGAGACACTATTTGTGAGTCGTACGAAGAAGCCTGGCTGCATAACATACGAGGAGGTGACACCAGAACTGATTAAGGAGTACAACGTCATCGTCAACTGCACACCACTTGGCATGTACCCGAAGGCAGACACCTGCCCCGACTTGCCTTACGAGGCAATGGATTGCCACACCATACTTTACGACCTCATCTACAATCCGGACGAAACGCTTTTTATGAAGAAAGGCGCACGCTACGGGGCCAATACCAAGAACGGACTGGAGATGCTGTTGCTGCAGGCATTCGCAAGCTGGGACTTCTGGCATTGCAATGAATAGCCCTAAAAATAGGGTTGTCATAAGCAATAAATCACCGTAGACAATAAATCAAAACTCAGAAATAAAAATTCAAAACTCACAATATGGACACATCTAACAGATACATGATGCGCGGCGTAAGCGCAGCTAAAGAAGACGTACACAACGCCATCAAGAACATCGACAAGGGTCTCTATCCGCAGGCATTCTGCAAAATCATCCCCGACATCCTCGGTGGCGACCCCGAATACTGCAACATCATGCACGCCGACGGTGCTGGCACAAAGTCGTCGCTCGCCTACATGTACTGGAAAGAGACTGGCGACCTCAGCGTATGGAAGGGCGTGGCTCAGGACGCTATCGTTATGAACACCGACGACCTGCTCTGCGTGGGCGCAGTGGACAACATTCTCGTTTCGAGCACTATCGGACGCAACAAGATGGTTATCCCGGGTGAGGTTATCTCGGCTGTAATAAACGGCACCGACGAACTCCTCGAGGACTTGCGCAAAATGGGTGTAGGCGTTTACGCTACAGGCGGTGAGACAGCCGACGTTGGCGACCTTGTGCGCACTATCATCGTTGACTCTACCGTTACTTGCCGCATGAAACGCAGCGATGTCATTGACAACGCAAACATCCGCCCTGGCGACGTAATCGTAGGTTTGGCTTCATTTGGTCAGGCTACATACGAGAAGCAATACAACGGCGGTATGGGTTCTAACGGACTCACCAGCGCTCGCCACGACGTGTTCTCGAAGTATCTCGCCGAGAAGTATCCGGAAAGTTACGACCACGCTGTACCAGAGGAACTCGTATATAGCGGCGGCTGCCGTCTTGACGACAAAGTAGAGGGTGCACCGGTCACAGCCGGACAGCTCGTTCTCTCGCCGACACGTACATACGCTCCTGTCATCAAGCGCCTGCTTGACGAGCTGCGTCCAGAAATACATGGCATGGTTCACTGCACTGGCGGTGCACAAACCAAGGTGCTGCACTTCGTTGGCGAGAATTGTCGCGTAATCAAGGACAACATGTTCCCTATTCCACCGTTGTTCCGTCTCATTCAGGAGCAGAGCCACACCGACTGGAAGGAGATGTACAAGGTGTTCAACATGGGTCACCGCATGGAGATTTACGTACGTCCAGAAGTTGCTGAGCAGGTTATTGCAATAAGCAAGAGCTTCAATATCGACGCACAGATCGTAGGACGCATCGAAGAGGGCGAACGCTCGCTCCTCATCAAGTCTGAATACGGAGAGTTCGAATACTAATAAGAAGTTGTTATGTTGAAATGTTGAAATGTTGAGATGTTGAGGTGTTGACAGATGTTAGCATATCTCACCATAACAACACCACAACATCTCAACATAACAACATCTCAACATCTCACCACAACACCACCATAACACCTCACCATAACAACATAACACCATCTCAACATTAAATTTGACAAATGGCAGAAAACAACAATATATTAGAAAAACTCGACGGACTGGAGGCACGTTATGAGGAAGTATCAACCCTCATTACCGACCCTTCAGTAATCGCCGATCAGCAGCGTTACGTGAAACTGACAAAGGAGTATAAAGACCTTGAGGACATTATGAAACTCCGTCAGCAGTATATCAATTGTCTTAACGGCATTGCCGAGGCTAAGGATATCATCATGAACGAGCAGGATGCGGAGATGAAGGAGATGGCACGTGAGGAGCTCGCCACAAACGAAGAACTCCAGCCAAAACTCGAGGAAGAAATAAAGATAGCTCTTGTACCGAAAGATCCAGAGGACGCAAAGAACGTACAGATGGAGATTCGTGCCGGTACGGGTGGCGACGAGGCTTGTCTCTTTGCTGGCGAAATATTCATGATGTACAAGAAGTACTGCGAGTCGAAGGGCTGGACAGTGTCTGTCACAAGCGAGAGCGAAGGTGCTGTAGGCGGCTTCAAGGAAATCTGCTTCGCAGTAAGTGGCGACAACGTGTACGGCACACTGAAGTATGAGTCGGGCGTTCACCGCGTACAGCGTGTGCCAGTTACCGAGTCGAACGGACGTATGCAGACCTCTGCAGCAACCGTAGCCGTACTTCCTGAGGCAGACCCATTCGAGGTAAATATCAACGAGGGCGAAATCAAGTGGGACACCTTCCGTTCTTCAGGTGCAGGTGGACAGAACGTGAACAAGGTAGAATCTGGTGTACGTGCCCGATACATGTGGAAGAATCCTAACACTGGCGAGGTTGAGGAAATTCTCATCGAGTGTACCGAGACCCGCGACCAGCCTAAGAACAAGGAGAGAGCACTTGCACGTCTGCGTACATACATCTATGACAAGGAGCACCAGAAATACGTTGACGACATTGCCAACCGCCGTAAGACTCTCGTCTCTACCGGCGACCGCTCTGCAAAGATACGTACATACAACTTCCCACAGGGCCGTGTCACCGACCATCGCATCGGCATGACCGTGTACGACCTCCCTGGCTTCATGGGCGGAAACATCCAGCAGATGATTGACGCACTCACCGTGGCAGAGAATGCGGAGAAGATGAAAGAGAATGAATTGTAAGAATCAATTTATAAAAAACAATTACTATGAACAGATCAGAATTAGTAAACCAGATAAAGACAAAGCGCTCATTCCTCTGCGTAGGTCTTGACACCGACTTGAAGAAGGTGCCGCAGCACATCCTCAACGACGAGGATCCAATCTTCGCTTTCAACAAGGCCATCATCGACGCAACCGCCGACTACTGCGTGTCGTACAAGCCTAACCTCGCATTCTACGAGGCGTTCGGCGTGAAGGGACTCATCTCTTTTGAGAAGACCATCAAGTACTTGAAGGAAAACTATCCCAACCACTTCATCGTGGCTGACGCAAAGCGTGGCGATATCGGCAACACAAGTGCTATGTATGCTCGCACATTCTTCGACGAGTACGATGTCGACTCGCTCACCGTGGCTCCGTACATGGGCGAAGACAGCGTAACACCATTTCTCGGCTACAAGGACAAGTGGGTTATCCTGCTCGCTCTGACCAGCAACAAGGGTAGCCACGACTTCCAGCTCACAGAAGACAAGGACGGTGAGCGTCTGTTTGAGAAGGTACTACGCACATCTCAGCAGTGGGGTGACAAGGAGAACATGATGTATGTTGTAGGTGCTACTCAAGGCCGTATGTTCGAGGATATCCGCAAAATTGTCCCCGACCACTTCCTGCTCGTTCCTGGTGTTGGTGCTCAGGGTGGTTCGCTTGAGGAAGTATGCAAGTATGGTATGAACGCTGACTGCGGACTACTCGTCAACAGTTCACGTGGCATCATCTACGCTTCTAACGGCGAAGACTTCGCCACCGTCGCAGCAGAGAAGGCAAAGGAACTGCAGATACAGATGGATGCAGAACTGAAAAAACACGGCATTTAAAGCCTTGCACATGGTTTTTTCGCCAAAACTGATGTATTTTCAGACAAAATTGATAAATAAGTATTGTTAAAAAGCATAATGTAAATTTATTTTCTTACATTTGCAACATCTATAGAAAACTATCATCTATATATTTGCAAGAATAACATAGAAAAGACAGAAATGGAATTTACAGCAGAACAGATAGCGAGCGTTATTGGCGGTCGTATAGAAGGCAATAAAGAAGCAAAAATCAACACCTTCGCAAAGATTGAAGAAGGTGTTGAGGGTGCTATTTCTTTCCTCTCTAATCCTAAATACACACATTATATCTACGACACGAAGTCGTCTGTAGTGATTGTCAACAACGATGTGGAGCTTGAACATCCCGTTCAAGCTACACTGATACGCGTTGACAACGCATACGAGTGTATTGCCAAACTGCTCCAAATCTACGAAGCAAGCAAGCCTAAAAAGACAGGCATAGCTCCACAAGCATACGTCTCACCGACTGCAAAGCTCGGCAAGGACTGCTATGTAGGGCCGTTCGCATGTATCGGCGACAACGCAGTTATCGGTGACAACTGCCAGATTTATCCTCACGCTGTCATCGGCGACAACGTAAAGATGGGCAGTGGCTGCCTCATCTATCCCAACACCACCATCTATCAGGGCTGTAAGCTCGGTAATAATGTGACACTTCACGCTGGTAGCGTAATCGGTTCAGACGGATTCGGCTTCGCTCCTAACGCCGAGGGTTACGACAAGATACCGCAAATAGGCATCGTAACAATCGAGGACAATGTAGAAATTGGTGCAAACACTTGCGTCGATCGCTCTACTATGGGCTCTACCTTCATCCGTAAGGGTGTGAAACTTGACAACCTTGTGCAGGTTGCTCACAACGTAGAGATTGGCGAAAACACCGTGATGTCTGCACAAGTTGGCATTGCGGGTAGCACAAAGGTCGGTTCATGGTGTATGTTCGGCGGTCAGGTGGGCTTGGCTGGACACATCACAATCGGCGACCGCACACTCCTCGGCGCACAGTCGGGCGTACCGGGCAGCTTGAAAGGCAACGAAGAACTCATCGGCACACCACCAATGCCACAGCGACAGTACTTCAAGTCGCAGGCAATATTCCGCCGTCTACCCGATATGTACAAAGACTTGAACGACTTGAAGAAGGAGATGGAGTTGCTCAAGAACAACGAAAAATAAACAACAAACAATATAATAATGTCAAAACAAAAGACACTCAAAGGCAGTTTCTCTTTGTGTGGCAAAGGTCTGCACACCGGATTGAGCCTCACCGTCACGTTCAATCCCGCACCCGAGAACACTGGCTATAAGATACAGCGCATCGATCTCGATGGTATGCCCATCATACAGGCTATCGCCGAGAACGTAATAGACACACAACGTGGCACTGTCTTAGGTAAAGGCGACATACGCATCTCTACAATCGAGCATGGTATGGCAGCCCTTTATGCTATTGGCATCGACAACTGTCTTATTCAGGTGAATGGTCCTGAGTTTCCTATCCTTGATGGTAGTGCAGCACTATATGTTGACAAAATCAACGAGGTGGGCATTGAAGAGCAGAACGCTCCTAAGGATTGGTACATCATTCGCCACAAGATTGAGGTGAAGGACGAAGAGACGGGTTCGTGCATCACCATCCTTCCCGACGAGGAGTTCTCGCTCACAGCTATGTGCTCGTTCAACTCAAAGTTTGTCAGCTCACAGTTTGCCACACTCGACTGCATAGATAAGTTCGCTACAGACATAGCTCCTGCGCGCACCTTCGTATTCGTACGCGACATTGAGCCGTTATTGAAGGCTAACCTCATTAAGGGTGGCGACCTCGACAACGCTATCGTTATCTACGAGATGCAGACCACACAGGAGCGTCTCGACTCCTTGGCAGACATGATTCACGTGGAGCGTCGCGACGCTACAGAGTTAGGTTACATACAGCACAAGCCACTCGTATGGGACAACGAGTGCACACGTCACAAGTTGCTCGATGTAATCGGCGACATGGCACTCATCGGCAAGCCTATCAAGGGACGCATCATCGCTACACGCCCTGGTCATACCATCAACAATAAGTTTGCACGTCTCATGCGTCGCGAAATTCGTAAGCACGAGATTCAGGCTCCTATTTACGACCCGAACGAGACACCGCTGATGGACAACATCCGCATTCGCGAACTTCTTCCGCACCGCTATCCGATGCAGCTGGTAGACAAAGTGATTAGTCTCGGTGCTACAAGCATCGTAGGCGTGAAGAACATCACCGCCAACGAGCCGTTCTTCGTAGGCCACTTCCCACAGGAGCCAGTGATGCCAGGTGTGCTTCAGATTGAGGCAATGGCACAGTGTGGCGGTCTGTTGGTACTCAACACACTCGAAGAGCCAGAGCGTTGGTCTACCTACTTTATGAAGATTGACGACGTGAAGTTCCGCCAGAAAGTAGTTCCGGGCGACACGCTCCTCTTCAAAGTCGACCTGTTGGCACCACTACGTCATGGTATCTCATCGATGAAGGGATACGTATTCGTTGGCGACCACGTAGTGTCGGAGGCTACATTCACAGCACAGATTGTTAAGAACAAGTAATTAATAAGTTGACGAGTTGACATGGCAAAGAGTCAACTCGTCAACTTAAAACATATAATCAAGATGAATCAAATCAGTCCTTTAGCATACGTACATCCCGAAGCAAAACTTGGCGATAACAATATCATCGGCCCGTTCTGCTACATCGATCGTGATGTAGAAATCGGCGATAATAACGTGATGCAGAATAGTGTTACAATACATGTAGGAGCACGCATCGGCAGCAACAACGAGTTCTTCCCCGGAGCGAGTATCTCTACAAAGCCACAAGACTTGAAGTTCCGTGGCGAGGAGACCACCTGTATCGTCGGTGACAACAACTCTATCCGCGAGAACGTAACAATCTCGCGTGGCACAGCATCAAAGGGCAAAACTGTTGTAGGCTCCAACAACTTGCTTATGGAGAATATGCACGTAGGACACGATTGCGTGCTCGGTAGCGGACTGATCATCGGCAACTCTACGAAGCTCGCTGGCGAAGTAGTAGTTGACGACAATGCGATCCTCTCTGGTAGCGTGCTCGTTCATCAGTTCTGCCACATCGGTGGCTACGTGATGGTGCAGGGCGGTTCGCGCTCACCGATGGACATTCCGCCGTACATCATCGCAGGTCGCGACCCTCTGAAGTACTGCGGTCTGAACCTCGTTGGTCTGCGTCGCCGCGGATTTAGCAACGAGCAGATTGATCTCATCCACAACACCTACCGCCTCCTCTACAACACCGGCACACTCAAGGAGGGCATCGAGGAAGTGCGCAAGACACTGCCTATGACAAAGGAAGTGGAGTACATACTCAACTTCGTAGAGAATTCACAGCGCGGAATTATACGATAAAACATAGGAGGGTATGGCATCCCTGCCATACCCACGCAACCTCAAACATTGGAGGGTAGGCACCCCTTAATACATGAGGGTATGACAAAAAGGAATTTAACAAGAGTAACACAGAAGTTAATACACTGCATATCAAATGAATAGAAGTTAACTTCGGGCAAAGCCCCCTACTCCAGTTAAATTCCTTTTTTGCATTTCAATACATTCTAAAACAACGATAAGACATGGCGAAAACACTGATAGTAATACTCGGTCCTACCGGCGTAGGCAAGACAGAGTTATGCCTGCAAGTAGCCGAACACCTCAACATACCAATCATTAACGCCGACTCCCGACAGATATTCGAAGAGATACCGATAGGCACCGCAGCCCCCACCCCCGAGCAGCGTGCCCGTGTGAAGCATTACTTCGTTGGCACACACCATATCGGTGACTACTACAGTGCATCGATGTACGAGAGCGACGTGATGCAACTGCTCACCTCCGACCTCTTCAAACGCTACGACACGGCACTCCTCACCGGTGGTTCAATGATGTATATCGACGCCGTATGCAACGGCATCGACGACATACCCACCGTCGACGACGAGACGCGCGATTGGATGAAGCAACGCTTAGCTGACGAAGGACTGGAACGATTAGTAGCCGAACTGAAGCTGCTCGACCCAGAGCATTGGGCCATCGTCGACCGCAACAACCCACGCCGCGTTGTCCATGCCCTTGAGATATGCCACTGCACTGGCCAGACCTACACATCGTTCCGAAAGAGCGAGCGCAAGGAACGCCCATTCAACATCATGAAGATTGGTCTGACACGCCCACGTGACGTGCTTTACGCGCGCATCAATGCCCGCGTTCTCAACATGATTGACAGCGGACTTGAGCAGGAAGCACTCGCCGTATACCCACAGCGCACAGAGAACGCCCTTAACACCGTGGGCTACAAAGAAATGTTTGAATACCTCGACGGACTGACCACGCTCGACGAATGCATCTTCAAGATACAAAGCAACAGCCGGCGCTACTGTCGTAAGCAACAGACGTGGTTCAAACGCGATGCCTCCATACATTGGTTCTGCCCCGACAACATTAAAGAAATCATAAATTTCATAGATACAACCCTTGTAGGTTAAGCAAAATATGTACTTTTGCATAACAAAATAATAATCAATAACACACAGCATGTCGCAGACATGCGCAATTTGAAACAACCACAACAAAGATGAAAAAAGTAAAGCCCATTCTCATCTGGTGTCAGAAGAAGGTGCGCGCCTTCTTCACATGGTATCGAAACCTCTACAGAGGTCGCAAATGGTACACCAAGACACTCATAGGCATTGCATCATGCATCGTTGCCTTCTTTCTCTACCTTGGAGCCGTAGACATCAACTTACTTTGGCTCTTCGGTAAGTCGCCAGGCTTCAGTGCTATTAAGGAAGCTGTAACCAGTGAGGCTTCCGAAATATACAGCGACGACGGTGTGCTCATCGGCAAATACTTCAACGAAAACCGCACACCAGTAGAGTACGAAGACGTGAACCCTGCCTTCTGGAAGGCACTCATCGACACCGAGGACGAGCGTTTCTACAAGCACCACGGCATAGACTACACCGGACTTGTAGGTGCCGTAAAGGACGCTGTGCTACATCACGACGCACGTGGTGCATCCACCATCACGCAGCAGCTCGCCAAGAACATGTTCCGTATGCGTACCAACTACTCCACCGGACTGCTCGGCAAGCTGCCTGGTGTGCGTATGCTCATCGTGAAGTCGAAGGAGTGGATTATAGCCACAAAACTCGAGATGACGCATAGCAAGAAGGAGATACTCACCATGTACGCCAACACCGTCGACTTCGGCAGCAACGCCTTCGGCATAAAGACCGCAGCCAAGACCTACTTCAACTGCTCACCGAAAGAGCTCACCGCCGAACAGGCAGCAGTACTCGTCGGAATGCTCAAGGCTACCACCTACTACAACCCCATCGCCAACCCGAAGAACTCGCTGCGCCGACGCAACATCGTGCTCAGCAACATGGTACGCCATGGCGATTTGACACGCGCCGAATACGACTCGATTTCGCAAATCGATATCGAACTCAAATATAGCGTTGAGAGCAACTACGACGGCACAGCACTCTACTTCCGCGAGGCGGTTGCCGATGAGCTACGCAAATGGTGCAACGACAACGACTACGACCTCTACACGTCTGGTTTGAAGATATATACCACCATCGACTCGCGTATGCAGAAATACGCCGAAGAGGCTGCCATAAAGCAGATGAAGCAGGTGCAGCGCAACTTCAATAACCACTGGGGCAATCAAGAACCATGGCAGGACGAACGCCACAACGTCATCCCGGGTTTCATCGAAGGCATTGCCAAACGACAGCCAGTGTACAAGTATCTGCTTGCACGCTTCCCGAACAACCCCGACTCTATAGAGTACTACCTCAACCGACCGCACAAAGTGAAGCTCTTCGACTACGAGCATGGCACTATAGAGCGCGAGATGTCCACAATGGACTCCATACGCTACATGGTTCACTTCATGCACTGCTCGTTCGTAGCAATGGAGCCGCAGACAGGTGCCGTGAAAGCATGGGTGGGCGACATCGACTTCAAGTCGTGGAAGTACGACAAGGTCACTGCAATGCGCCAGCCAGGCTCTACCTTCAAGCTCTTCGTCTACACCGAAGCTATGAACCAGGGACTCACGCCGTGCGACAAGCGCCGCGACGAGTACTTCTCGATGAAAGTGTTCGACAAAGCGCAGAACAAAGAGGTAACATGGGCACCGACCAACGCCAACGGCTACTTCACAGGCGACTCTATACCTCTTAAGGCTGCCTTCGCACGAAGCATCAACTCTGTAGCCGTGCGCCTCGGACAAGAGATGGGCATCACGCGCATCGCCGAAACTGCACATAAGATGGGCATCGAGAGTCCGCTCGACGAGACCCCAGCCCTCGCACTCGGCTCAAGCGATATCAACCTCCTCGAACTCGCCAACGCCTATAGCACCGTCGCCAACGACGGCAAGTACGTGAAACGCGTACTCGTAACACGCATCGTCGACCGCAACGGCAAAGAGGTGTACAAGGCTCCACTCAACGAAGAGCAAGTAATCCCGTACAAGAGCGCGTTCCTCATGCAGCAAATGCTCATGGGCGGCACACGCGAGCCAGGTGGCACATCAATGAGCCTCAACGGATACGTAGGCAACTTCCGCGACACCGACTGGGGTGGCAAGACCGGTACGTCAAACAACCACTCCGACGCATGGTTTATGGGTGTCAGCCCGAAACTCGTCGTAGGCGCATGGGTGGGTGGCGAATACCGCTGCATCCACTTCCGCACCGGCGCACTCGGACAGGGCTCACGCACCGCACTCCCCATCTGCGGCTACTTCCTGCAGTCGGTGCTGGGTGACCCGGCATTCGCAAAGTATCGCACCAAGTTCGGCAAACCGAAGGACGACGACATCACCTCCGCAATGTACAACTGCCAGAGCTACTACATGCGCGAGAAGAACGACTCTACCAATACCGACAGCATACACGTCGAAGAAGAGATTGTGCTCGACGAGAATGGCGCACCAATAGAACGCCACTCCGCTACCGAACCAACAAAGGAAGGCTCGCCCGAGCAGCAGTCTAATGCGCACAAGCATCCCAAGGAAGAAGTCGTGAACTTCGACGACCTGTAATTCCCTACTCTGAACATCTGTATTGATATACAACATATCTATACTGATATATAACAAATGTGGGCATGGCGAAAGCCATGCCCACATTGCTTTTTATCGTCAACGCTTCGGCTACCAAACAGCAAACAATGATTTAAAACCAAACAAGTTTTATTGCTCCTATACCACTAATCTGAAATTGTAAATTCAAAGTATAGATAGTCTGTGCATACAATTATTTTACCAAATGCATTTTGGGTTGTATGTGAATGAGTTTCCAATGTCAACTTATTGAAACCTCTATGGCAAGGATAGTCTCTTCCTCCCCAATTTACTTTGTATGCACCCGTTGATTTATTCTTATATGCTCTAAGGTTCGATGTTGGCACTTTTCTTGAAGGAGTAGTTGTTCTATCTGTTGGGCAGTAATAATATGGTGCATACCCTGATGCTGTTACTGATACCCAACCATCATCTTCTGTAGTACTACCGCCACCACTATAGGTTGGCTCTTGCCTCAGAGTGTATTGCAACAATGACCCGTCATTCTTGCTAAATGTGTATGTGAACGTTTTGACATAACCAGATGTATTAGCGTTAGCCGTAACATTTAGTTTCCAATCTTTACCCCCAGAGTATTTATTTGTATAGAGCATTGTCCAATTAACACTCTGCTCTGATGGATATCTTACATTAATATTATTATTATCTTTATTATATACCAAAAAAGCTACAGTTCCCCCATTGGCTGGAATTTCTGAAGGTGGTACAATTTCAAATGTCATTCCCTTAGATTCTTGATATATCTTCACATCTATGCTCGACACTCCATTCCCTTTGCTATCGAGAGCGGTTAATCGAATTATCGCACTGCGTGATTCTGACATATCATTCCTATTGAGTTCAAATGTAAGTGAGGCTTTGTTTCCATATTGATTTACCGCATAATTCAACATCATGTTGCTATAATCAACGACATCACTTATCTTGATTTGCATTTCCTCAAAATAGTCTTTATGCCATAAGAATCTACTCGTTATATCAATTGAATGTCCAGCAGTTTCACTTCCATACCGATATACATCACCATTATATGTATCATCATTGCCGGCATCCAATGTTAGTATTCCTATGGGATTCTCCTGTCTATTAAGTAAAAATCTATCGTTATTGTCGGAATCAATGCCAACAAGCATCTTGCCATTTATTTCAACGTTTGTGAGCACATCTGTTTTTCCATCATACATCATTTTGATCGTTTTGTCCTTTTCAGAATACTCATACCGAAATGTCCACAAATCTTGCTCTACATCTTCGGTGTGCTCACAACCAATACCTGTTCCATCACTTTTGAAGACATAGACGTCATCATAGTCAACTGTCTTCCATGTTCCTACGATACCACTATTATTTTCACCATTGACACTTTCTTCATCATCATTATCACTACATGATGCAAGCGGAATTAATCCTATAATAAATGAGAATAGGACTAATAAATTTAAATACTTCTTTTTCATAAGTTTTGTGTTTTTAGTTAATACTCATAATTACGCAACGTTATTATATGAATTATAATAATGCAAAGATAGTGTTTACATTTTATTCGTGCAATACAAGTATTTAACGATAGTGCCTAAACATACTTATAGGTGGAATAAGTGGTTGAAATTTGCATCTAAGTGGTTAGTATTACCCCAGTTCGGGATAACCGAGTGTCTTTGACCATATTATTAGTTTTACCGGACAGCAATAATTAAAAAGAATTAGTCAACAACGTGAGTTTGACTAATTCTCATTCCAAACCTCACGCCTTAATATACACGGGCGCATTCCGTGCGCCCTCTCTCCTTATCACGCCCTGCTCCACAAAACGCTTCAGCCACTTGCGTGCAGCCGTTTCGCGTAGCCTAAACTGGCGTTGCATCGTGCGACAGGTGATGAAATGGTTCGCGGCGAGGTAATCCATCAGAAGCGAGAGTAGCTGCTTCTCCTCGTACACCACCGACTTCGACGTGAGGCGCGCACGACGAAAACGCACCTTGCTGCCCACTTCCTGCAAGAGCGAAGCCTCTGGTCGGAAGTTGATATTGTGCAGGTGCAGGTCGCCACTACTCACCTTCTCCACCGCCTTGCCGTCGGCATCGAGCTTCACGGAGAGAGAGAAATAGCCCACATTAGGAATGTAGAAGCGGTGTCCCTGCGAGAGTTCGCGCACCATCTGTTCGCGCAACTCCGACAGTGTTGCCTCTATATCGCCTTTTTTCAGCGTACTGTTGTCCTGTATCAGATGCTCCAACTGCTGCGCCGACATCGGTGAGCCTTCAAAGATACGTGCAAAGTGACGTGCTGTTCCGCTGCCTTGCGAATTGCTGATTGTGTGAATTTCGTAATTGATACTCATGGTTTTCTTTTTGTTAAGGTTAATATTATCTGTCTATTGTGCTTGCAAAATTACAATTCTGCGCAAGCGAATGCAAGTAAAAGAGCAAGTTTTTTCATCCGCGTCGGTCGATGCGGACGTCTGCGCCGGTCGATGCGGACGTCTGCGCCGGTCGATGCGGACATCTGCGTCGGTCGATACGGACATCTGCGTCGGTCGATGCGGACGTCTGCGCCGGTCGATGCGTATCACGATAGCGATACAAAAAATCCCTCAACAAGGAACGTTTACAACTTGAAACATCACTTGTTGGGGGATTAATCTATAGTTTATCCTCTTTTAATGGAAAACTCTCATCGAGCTACCTTTGCGTTATAGCGATTTGATAATTGCGTCCATCTCTACGAACTCCTTACCCATATTGAGGTTGAGGTAGATTGTGTAGAGCGGCATTGCCCACAAATCCTTGCGTGTTGGGGCAAGCTTGCGGTATGTCTGCATGTACTTCAACGAATTGCGATAGAATTCGAGCATTTTGGCGCGCTCGGCGCGTGTGTGTTTCGGCGCGTTGTCTATCTTCACAGCCTGATTGAAGTAAGCCAAGCCAGCGTTGAGATAAGCATCTGCAAGGCTGTCGTCGAGGGCGATGATAGCATCGCAGAGCTGTACGCACTCGTCGTAATGCTGCATGGTGAGCAGCACTGCGCTCTTGGCGAGCATTGCAACTTTGCTCTTTGCGTTGATGGCAAGCGAACGGTTGCAAAGCGTGAGTGCTTGTGTGGTGTCACCACGCTGGAAGCGATAGTCGAACAGGTGGGTGAAGAAGTACTCAGATACCGGATTTTTGCCAAAGCCCTTCTCAAGCGTAGACACATAAGCGATGGTGTCGCCTTGCGCACGATAAGTGTCGGCTACGTACTGTAGGGTGAGCTGCAGGCGTGCGGTGTCAGCCTCTGCCAAGTCTTTATAGCGCAGAGTGGCGACAGGGTCATTGGCGCGATAGCCACTATAGAGGGCGTAGAATGCTGCTGAAGGCAGACGCTTGTCCTTTGTGGTGTAGTCGTAACTCTGAAAGAGTGGTTGCTCGGCGCAGTCGATGTAAGTCGAAAAGAGCGTGAACGCACGTTGATAGTTCTGCTTATTGAGAAAGAAGGAGCCTCCGGTGTAGAGGTTCTTGCGATAGGCGTCGAGGTATTCGGCGTTCTTGCGACGATACTTCAGCTGTACGCGTCCGTTCTCGTTGGGCTGGGCATCAACAGAGTCGAGTCCTTCGAGCACACCGAACATATGGTAGGCTGCCTCGAAGAGCTTTGCGGTGTCGGTCGACTGCTTGAGATACATCTGTTCGTTCACATCCTCATACTGCTTTTTTACCGCATCGAACAAGACAAGCCAAATCTTCTCGTTGCTCCTGTTGTCAGGGTTGGCGAGCAGCGTGCGCATCGAAGCCTCAGCTTCAACCGCCTTTCCAGCCTTTATTGCCGCTTTGGCTTGTGCCATCTCCTTCTTTTGCGCTGTTGCGGAAGCGAATGTGGCGAACACAAGCAATGTGACTAAGAATAGTTTTCTGAACATTTTATCCCGATTACAATCCACGGCATGTCCCACCTTATAATATATAGACAGTGGGACATGCCGCATGAGTTAATTAGTTTGCGCCGTTAAGACGTTCCAAGTTATAGTTGGTATTGTCGAGCATGTACGACCAGTTGGCACGCTGCTGACCTGGGTCGAGGTCGCGTGCCTTCTCGAAGCACTGCTTTGCTTGCTCGAAGAGGCTCTTCATCTGTGCAGCATCCTGCAGCTGAGCAGCCTTGTTGTTGTAGCAGAAGCCGAGGAAAGTGAGTGCGAGAGCGTCGTCCTTAGCAGCAACAGCCTTCTGCAGAGTAGCGATTGCCTCATCCCACTTGCTTGCGTTCATCTGTGCCTGACCCTTCACGAGGTTAGCCATGAAGTCGTTAGGATTAACAGCGAGGCGCTCAGCGAGGATAGCGTCCTGCTTGTCCTGCATACCGAGTGCACCGTAGAGCGGAGCAAGCACTGAGAAGATGCTCTCGTTTTCCTTGTCCTTGAGATAGAGAGCCTCTACGTTCTTCAGACAACGCAGCGAGTCTTCCTTAGTCTTCATCTCCTGCTGCATAAAGGCAACCTTAACACCGAGTGCTTCCTTGTAAGAAGCTGTATCGTTGAGGGCTACGTCGCAATACTGATTTGCCTTGTCCATATCCTTCAGCTGATAAGCCAGACGAGCTGCGATGAGGGCTACGTTGCCGAGGTACTCGTCGCGTGTAGACTTGTCCATGTCTGAGAAGAGAGGTGCTGTGTAGCTGTCTACGTATGCTGCGAAGTACTTGTAAGCTACGGTTTGGTCGTCGCCCTGGAGGCAGTCCTGACCTGCTATTACGAACTGGATGCGGTTAGGCCATATGCGGTTAGCGTTCTTCTTGCGGAACTTAGGAGCCACCTTGCCCTTAGCGTTAGGGAGCTGGTCGTACTTGTCGCACTCGATGGCGTTGTTAAGACCGTTGAGGAGAGCGTCAAACATGCCCTGCTTGTCGTAGGTCTTATCGCTCTTCTGACCCATCTGCTCGAGAGTCTGAATCTCTACTGATGCAGCGTTCTCCTTGTTGAACTTGTCGAACGAGATGTCGACGAGCTTGTTGTAACCCTTAGCCTTGTCTTCGTTGCTGAGCGAAGAGAGACAAGCGTTGAGACCGCTCTGTGCCTCAGCGTAGTCCTTTGCCTTGAGAACAGTCTTAATGTCCTGTGCAAATGCAGATGTGGCAGTTACTGCCAGCAATGCTGCTACAAATAATTTCTTCATAATTTTGAGTTTTGAGTTTTGAATTTTGAATTATATAAGCCGAACTAAGCCTCTCTAAGCCATTCTAAGCCGAACTAAGCTTTTCTTAGCTTCTCTAAACCTCTCTAAGCCTCTCTAAGCCGTAGGAGGATTGAGAGGTTGAGAGGTTTCGTCGTCCTTGTCGCCCTCTACATCTGCCTCCTTCTCCGAACTCATCACCTTGCATACGCTTGCGATTACGTCGTTCTTCTTCGAGAGGTTGATGAGGCGTACGCCCTGTGTGGCACGTCCCATGACACGACACTCTGATACGGCGAGACGTATAGCGATTCCGCTCTTGTTGATAATCATGAGGTCGTTGTCGTCGGTGACGTTCTTAATGGCTACAAGGCGACCGGTCTTCTCTGTGATAGAGAATGTCTTCACACCCTTACCGCCGCGGTTTGTCTTGCGGTAGTCTTCTACCTGCGAGCGCTTGCCGTAGCCGTTCTCAGACACAACCATTACGGTCTCTGTCTCGGCGTTGTTCACAACAATCATACCTACCACCTCGTCGTCGCCCTCGTCGAGCTTCATACCGCGCACACCAGTAGACACACGACCCATTGTGCGTATAGAGTCTTCGTCGAAGCGCACGGCACGTCCGTTGCGGTTGGCGAGGATAATCTCGTTCTTGCCGTTGGTGAGGCGCACGTCTACCACCTCGTCGCCCTCAACGATGTTGATGGCGTTGACACCATTGGTGCGCGGACGCGAGTAAGCCTCAAGGCTTGTCTTCTTCACCGTACCATTCTTCGTGGCGAATACTACGTAGTGCGACTTCACGAACTCCTCGTCGTTCAGTCCACGCAGACGCAGCAGAGCATTGACAGAGTCGTCGGGATCGATGTTGAGCATGTTCTGAATGGCGCGACCCTTGAAGTTCTTGTCGCCCTCTGGTATCTCGTAGCACTTGAGCCAGTAGCAGCGACCCTTGCGTGTGAAGAACAGCATGGTTTGGTGCATTGTAGCCGGGTAGATATACTCGGTGAAGTCCTGCTCGCGTGTGCGTGCTCCCTTCGAGCCTACTCCACCGCGCGACTGCTCGCGGAACTCGCTGAGCGGTGTGCGCTTGATGTATCCCATGTGCGACACGGTGATTACGACGGGGTCGTTCGGGTAGAAGTCCTCGGCGTTGAACTCGTGCTCGAAAGGCTTGATCTCCGTGCGACGCTCGTCGCCGTACTTCTCCTTCACCTCCTGCAGGTCGTCCTTCATCACCTTCTTGCAGAGTTCTGGATCGCTAAGTATCTGCTCGAAGTAAGCTATCTGACGCTCCAACTCCTCAAACTCGGCGTGCAACTGGTCGATGCGCAGGCCGGTGAGCTGAGAGAGGCGCATGTCGACGATGGCTTTCGACTGCAGTTCGTCGAGTTCGAAACGCTTCTCGAGGTTGCGCTGAGCGTCAGACGGAGTCTTCGATGCGCGGATGATGCGCACCACCTCGTCGATGTTGTCGCAAGCGATAATCAAGCCTTCGAGGATGTGTGCACGCTCCTGAGCCTTGTTGAGGTCGTACTTTGTGCGGCGTATTGTCACGTCGTGACGGTGCTCTACGAAATACTTCACACACTCCTTCAGTGTGAGCAGACGCGGGCGACCGTTGACAAGCGCAATGCTGTTGACTGAGAACGACGACTGCATCGCGGTCATCTTATAGAGCTTATTGAGGATTACATTGGCATTAGCGTCGCGCTTCACGTCGACAACGATACGCATACCCTGACGGCCCGACTCGTCGTTGACGTTAGAGATGCCCGTAATCTTGCCCTCCTTAACGAGGTCAGCAATGCCGGCAACGAGGTCGGCTTTGTTCACACCGTAAGGTATCTCGGTCACAACAATCTTGTCGTGAGTGTCGCCACTCTCTATCTCCGACTTTGCACGCATCACAATACGTCCGCGACCAGTTTCGTAAGCCTGGCGCACGCCCTGCAAGCCATAGATATATGCGCCTGTAGGGAAGTCGGGTGCCTGAATGTACTGCATCAGTCCGTCGGTGTCGATATCCGGATTGTCGATATATGCGCAGCAGCCGTCGATAACCTCGCAGAGGTTGTGTGTAGGCATGTTGGTAGCCATACCCACGGCGATACCGTTGCCGCCGTTCACAAGAAGGTTCGGTATCTTCGTAGGCATAACTGACGGCTCGGTGAGCGTGTCGTCGAAGTTGGGATCCATGTCTACAGTATCCTTCTCCAGGTCGTCCATGATGTGCTCGCCCATCTTCGAGAGGCGACACTCGGTGTAACGCATGGCAGCTGGAGAGTCGCCGTCAACCGAACCGAAGTTACCCTGTCCGTCCACAAGCATGTAGCGCATGTTCCAGCTCTGTCCCATACGCACCAAAGCGCCATAGACAGACGAGTCGCCGTGTGGGTGGTACTTACCGAGCACCTCACCAACGACGCGCGCACACTTCTTATAAGGGTTGCTGCTTGTGTTGCCGATACCGAGCATACCGTAGAGGATGCGGCGGTGTACCGGCTTAAATCCATCGCGAACATCAGGGAGGGCACGAGCCACAATCACCGACATACTATAGTCGATGTACGACTTCTTCATCTCCTCCTCAATGTTGATTTTCTGAACTCTGTCCAGATCAATTGTTTGATTTTCGTCCATTGATTTTTATAATGATTATTTCTTACTTCATTTTAGAGAGCGGTTTTCAAACAGAAAATCGCCTCAAATGCCTTTTATTTTCGCTATACGCGATTTTAAGGCTGTCTTCAAGGGTGTAAAATTACAAAAAATATTTGGATTAACATTGCTTAGAGGGCTTAAAAAACGCGTTTTAAGAGATTTTATACCAACACTTCACCAGCTCGCCACCTCACCACTACAACATCAAACCTCACCACCACAACATCAAACCTCACCATCTCACCACAACACCACCACAACATCTATGTTACAATTCCGTTAAAACCACATTTAAATGTTGTACGTTCGGATTATTAGGTATAACTTTGCACCCAAAACAAACAAAAGTAACACATGTTTCATCTTTCAGAATTTATTTTCTTAGGCGGCTTTATTGTGTTCATAGCCGCAATCCTCGTGCTCGACATGCTCGTTATCGACAAGAAAGCGCACGAGGTATCGATACGTGAGGCAGGCACATGGACTGCCGTTTGGATAACACTCGCACTCGCCTTCTCGGCTTTCCTTTGGTTCAAGGGCGACATGGTACACGGCATAAGCAGCTTTGCCGACCTTAAAGCCGTGGCATCGGCGTATGCTCCGCACCTAAAGCTCGATCCGTCGGACTTCGAGGCGAGCCTGCAGCAGTATCGCCACTACATGACTATCAGCTACATATCGGGCTACCTCATCGAGAAAACGCTGTCTGTAGATAATCTCTTCGTAATGATGATGATATTCACGGCGTTCGGCGTAGGCAAGAACGAGTATCAGCATGTGCTCAACTGGGGCATACTGGGTGCAATCGTGCTGCGCTTCGTGTTCATCTTCCTCGGTGCGGCAATCATCAGTCGCTTCGACTGGGTGCTGCTGGTTTTCGGAGGCGTACTTATATATAGTGGTGTGAAGATGTTCCTCGACCGCAACAAGAAGGAGGAGATGGACGTTCAGAAGAATCCTATCGTGCGACTGCTCTCCAAAACCGGCCGCATACACACACAGTTTGAGGGCGACCATTTCTTTGTGCGCAAGGCAGGCAGATTGCTCTTCACACCGCTCTTCGTGACGGTGCTCGTGATAGAATTCAGCGATTTGATATTCGCTTTCGATAGTATTCCGGCGGTATTCTCGGTGTCGCTCGACCCTTACGTGGTGTTCTTCTCTAACATCTTCGCCATACTCGGCTTGCGTGCGATGTTCTTCCTCTTAGCAGCTATTGCCGACCGTTTCCGCTATCTGAAAACGGGCGTGTGCGTGCTGCTGCTCTTCATCGGTGCGAAAATGCTTATACATGAATGGGTGGAGATTGACGCTGTGACTTCGCTCTGCATCATCCTCGCAGTGCTCGTCGCAAGCATCGGTGCGTCGCTGCTGCCGCAGCGTAAGAAGGCATAGTATACATGCTTGCGAAGATATAAAACACGCTTGCGAAAATATAAAAAAAGCGGGAAACAGTGTCTCTATAAGCCGGGTTCTGTTTCTCGCACTGCATTACTGCGATGCGAGCCTTCTGTCATTTATCTACTACGCAGGTCGCCCTGCGTCTCCAGCATTCTACCCTCCACCGTCACTATGGTCGGACGGGACGCCCTCAAACGATGGTTTACATGAACTTGCAGCCCCCAGATGGTACAGCCCGATGATCGCCCACCGGCTGGTGGTCTCTTACACCACCTTCTCACCCTTACCACACACGAGGCGTGGCGGTTATTTTCTTCTACCGACACCTGCCGTCGCCGACAGCTTCTACTTTCGGAAGTGGGGTTCCCTGTGCTGCCCGGACTTTCCTCTCCTGCGCCTATGCGCAGCAGCGACAGAACCGAGACACTGTTTCCAACAAGATGCAAAGTTACGGAAAATTGCGCAAATAGGGCAATTTTCCGTAATTTATTTGAATAAAAGTAGACAATAAGAGTGGTCTACTCCATTAGAAATTAACACCCAAACTGAGCGAGAGACTGCGATTGTGCGATGTGTCGAACTCGTCGTGACAGATGTTAGCAAGACCGAGGTCGTAGGTGAGGTCGGCATAGAACAGGTCGTAGGTTACGCCGCAACCGAAGCGCAAACCGCCATCAAAATGCTTGAACATGTGCTTCGAGAAAGAATGAACAGCATCACGATCGGCAAAATTCTTCGACTTTCCGCCAATGCCCAACGCGAAGTAGCCACCGGCAAGTGGCTGCACCGAGAAGTGCTCGTTTATCTGTATGCCGTATTTCACAACGATCGGGAGTTCTAAATAGCGCAAACTATAGGTTATCTTCTTGCCTTCATAGAGATTCTTACCACCTTTTTCTACGTACATCAGTCCACCCTCAAGGAATACGGGGGCTTTCGGAGAGAGTTGCATACCGGTGAACACGCCAAAGTTTAGTCCGGTTTGTGTACTGCCTCCATCAAGTGCCTTGTCGTCAGAGTCGACAGTGGTGAACGACGGACCAAGGCGCAGACCCATGTAAACGCCATCTCTACCGAAGCGGTCGTAACGATTGGCATACATCGAGAAATCGCGTCCGCCACGATAGTTGTTGCCTTGATATCCCTGTGCCTCCATGGTAAGAACCGAGGTCAATAACACTATTGCTACAATTAAAAACTTCTTCATTTATAAAAACGTGTTTTGGTTAATGTTGCGAAATTACAACAATTTTGACTAATAACAAGAGTTTTATCCCTATTAATTGTTATGGATTTCCCTATTATGCCACAATTAAAAAATAAAAGAAAAACTTTTAGCATATAGTTCCACGTTTCGGGGTTACGCCGTGTGCTTGATTTAAGTCATATTATGCGAGGTTTCTGTTTTACGACTGCACCGTTAGCTGATTATTTGCGTAACTTTGCAGTATAAAATAAATAAAGGATAACCAGTTATATTTTATTTTCAGGATGCAAAAGAAAGAATCTTTCAGCAGATGGTTGCCCCTTGTAGGGCTTACCTTTGCCGTGTTCGTGTTCAACACCTCGGAGTTTATGCCTATCGGTCTGCTCACCGACATTGCCACCGACCTTAACATCAGCGAGGCTCGCGCCGGACTGCTCATCTCGGTGTACGCCTGGGTGGTTGCGATAATGTCGCTGCCACTGATGATAAAGGCATCGAAGATGGAGCTGAAGCGGTTGTTGCTGTCCATAATAGCGTTGTTCGTGGTGAGCCATGTAGGGTCGGCATTAGCCGAAGGCTATTACACGCTGATGCTCTCGCGCATCGGTGTGGCTTGCGCCCACTCTATATTCTGGTCGATAGCCTCGCCGCTCGCTGTGCGCACCGTGCCCGACGGAAAGCGTGCCTTGGCACTGAGTGCTATTGCCACAGGTTCGTCGGTAGCCATGGTTGTCGGTCTGCCGCTGGGTCGCGTGATAGGTCTCTACGTAGGTTGGCGAATGGCGTTCATGAGCATCGCCATCATCTCTGCCCTCATATTCGTGTTCATACTCGTGGTGTTTCCCAAACTGCAGAGCCGCGGCAAGTTCGCCTTCAAGCAGCTGCCCGAGTTGCTACACAACCGCGTGCTGGTAGGCGTATTCATTATGTCGGTGCTCTTCGCCACAGCCCATTACACCTGCTACAGCTACATTGAGCCGTTCTTGGGCAAGGTGGCAGCCATGTCGCCCGAAACGGTGACGCTGGTACTCATCGTGTTCGGCGGTTCGGGTATGCTCGGCAGTATAGCCTTCTCAAAATACTATATGGCTAACCCACGCCGCTTCATACTGGCGGTGACGTTAGGCCCCGCCTTGTGCATGATGATGCTGCAGGCTGCGACTGCGGGCATGGCGTACACCCTCGCGGTCTGCATCTTGTGGGGAGCCATGGCTACGGCGTTCAACATAGCCTTTCAGGACAACACCATACGCTTTGCGCCGGAGAACGCCACGTCGATAGGCATGTCTATCTTTTCGGGCATATTCAACCTCGGCATAGGCAGTGGTGCCTACGTGGGCGGACTGGTGGTGAGCCGACTGTCGATAGAATACATAGGCTATGCTGGCGGAGCTATCGGTGTCATTGCAACGCTTTACTTGACGCTGCGCTACTTCCCCAACATGAGGCGCAGGGAGTCGGCGGAAATAAAACAAAAGTAAAAAAGGAGGGTTGGTTTTCTAATAGCCGTTAATATGTTAAATTGTAGTGTTAAAATGGGATAAAGATGCGTGTCAATTTGTCAGATTAACATTTTTTGCGTCTAAATTTGCAACCACGAAAACAGAAACGCTGTTGTTTTAACACAACATAGCACGCATAGAACGGCAATATGTCAGAATAAGCAGACAGCGTTAAGTAGGTCGTAAACGATTAGAAAACAATAACAAAACAAGAAAATAAACAGAACTATGAAAAAGTATTCTAAGTATTTTGTTGTGGCAATGAGCACCCTCGCCTTTGCCTTTTCCACCGGAACATTAATCAAGGTGAACGCAACACCAGCCGCAGCGGCAGCCGTACCAGCACAGCCGGTCGATCTGACATACGCTGCGGAGAAGTCGCTGCCGTCGGTTGTACATATCCTCAGCACAAAGAACTCGAAGGTGCAGACCGTGGAGGTGGAGAACGACCCGTTCTCCGACTTCTTCTCTGACCCATTCGGCTTCTTCGGCAATCCACAAGGCAACGGTGGCAAGCAGCGTCGCAGCGTACGCACACCGAAGCAGCAGGGCTCGGGCTCGGGCGTCATCATCTCTGCCGACGGCTACATCGTGACGAACAACCACGTGGTGGCAGACGCTGACGAGCTGACCGTGACACTCAACGACAATAAAGAATACTCGGCACGTATCATCGGCACGGACAAGGCTTCCGACCTGGCACTCATCAAGATTGACGGCAAGAACCTGCCAGCCATAACTATCGCCAACAGCGACGACATCAAGGTGGGCGAATGGGTGCTCGCCGTAGGCAACCCGTTCAACCTTACGAACACCGTGACGGCGGGCATCGTGAGCGCTAAGGCACGCTCGCTCTATCAGAATGGTGTGGAGTCGTTCATACAGACCGACGCCGCCATCAACCCTGGCAACTCGGGCGGTGCTCTCGTCAACACACGCGGCGAGCTCATCGGCATCAACGCCATGCTCTACTCGCAGACAGGCTCGTTCAGCGGCTACGGCTTCGCAATACCAACGTCAATTATGAACAAGGTGGTGGCAGACTTGAAGCAGTACGGCACTGTGCAGCGTGCACTCATCGGCATACAGGGCCAGGACGTGAAGAACTATGTAGATGCTAAGAAAGACAAGGGCGAGGACATTGACCTCGGCACAATGGAGGGCATCTACGTGGCTAAGGTGACTGAAGAGAGCGCGGCTGAAGAGGCTGGCATGAAGGAAGGCGATGTCATCACTGCCATCGACGGCAAACCTGTAAACAAGATGGCAGAGCTGCAGGAAGTGCTCGCCAAGAAGCGCCCGGGCGACAAGGTGACTGTGACTTATCTACGCGACAAGAAGAAGGCTACAAAGACCGTAACGCTGAAGAACGAGAAGGGCAACACACAGGTTGTGAAGAAGGCAGACCTCGACGTGCTCGGTGGCAACTTCCGCGCTATCACGAACGCACAGAAGGAACAGCTGAACATCGGCTACGGCTTGGAGGTACTGAAGGTGAACTCGGGCAGACTGAAGACCGCAGGCATCACAAAGGGCTTCATCATCCAGCGCGTGAACGACAACGCAGTGAAGACCATAGACGACTTGCAGAACGCTGTGAAGGAGGCATCTACAAGCAAGGATCCGGTGCTCTATATCCAGGGCGTTTATCCTACGGGCAAGAAGGCTTACTTTGCCGTGCCTTTGGAAGACTAAACAAATAGGAGCCTACGACATTCCTGTCGTAGGCACTACAAGGAAACAACAACATGCCTACGGCATTCCTGCCGCAGGCTCTACAAGGAAAAACATGCCTACGGCAGGAATGCCGTAGGCTCCTAAGGTACATAGCGGAGGACTCAGAAAAAGCCCTTCGCTATTTTTTTTGTTGTCAATTTAGCATCCGCATCGGTCGATACGAGCATCCGCGTCGGTCGGTGCGGACATCTGCGTCGGTCGGTGCGGACATCCGCGTCGGTCGGTGCGGACGTCTGCGTCGGTCGACGCAGATTATTTTTGCACACAATTAAACCCACACACGCTAAATGCGTCTTAGATAATATGAAACAAATAGCACTATTCATAATGCTCATCCTCTGCACAGCGACGGGATGGGCGCAAGGTTTGGTAAAAGGAAAGATTCTGGATAAACGCAACTCCGAACCACTTAGTTTTGTGAACGTGAAGGTCACGCAGACTGCCAACGGCAAGTTTGTGGGCGGCGGTATGAGCGACGCCAACGGCAACTTCAAGATACAAGGACTCGCCAACGCCCAGTACACGTTGGAACTGACCTTCGTGGGCTACAAAAGCGAGACACGCAAGTTCGAGATAAACGCCTCGAACCCCAACCAGCACTACAATATTATATATATGTCGGAGGATGCAAAGATGCTGAAGGGTGTCACCGTCACCGGACAACGCTCAGCTATGAAGCTCGAGGTAGACCGCAAGACGTTCGACGTGGCGCAGCTCATAGGCAACGCCGGACAGTCGGCATCCGAAGTGCTCGACAACATACCGTCCGTAGAGGTGGACAACGACGGCAACGTATCGCTGCGTGGCAACTCGTCGGTGGAGGTGTGGATAAACGGTAAGGCATCGGGACTCACCACCGACAACCGCGCACAGATTCTGCAGCAGCTGCCTGCCGAGTCGATAGAGCGCATCGAGGTGATCGACAACCCGTCGGCAAAGTTCTCAGCCGAAGGCTCTGCCGGCATCATCAACATCGTGCTGAAGAAAGACCGCAAGGCGGGCTACTACGGCTCGCTGCAGGCTGGCGCAAACACCATGGGTGGCGCAAACAGCAGCTTCAACATCAACTATAACAGCAAACTGTTAGACGCATACGCCAACATCGGCTACCGTCACCGCAAGAAGACGGGCTACACCGAGAGCACACAGACCTCAAACACTTACGACCAACGCTACAAGGCGGACAACGACCGCTGGGGCAACAACCTCTTCACGCGCGCCGGACTGACGTTCCACGCCTCGAAGAAGGACGACCTCAGCCTGAGCGGAATGCTTATGAATGGCAAAGGCAAGTCGAAGAGCTTCACACCGTACGAGTACACCGCCGTGGCTGACGGACTCACCGACTACCGCATGGACCGCCTCACACGCTCGAGCAACGACATGAATATGTTCTACTCGGAGTTCAACTACCGCCACTCGTTCACCGACCGCCACTTCCTCGACTTCACCGTCGACTACAGTCGCTGGAAGTCGGACGGCGACAACTTCTACCGCGACTCTACGGTGTGGGAGGGCAACGACGTTCACGCTTACGACTACCAGTACCGCCCGCAGCACATCAACAACCGCCGCTGGGAGGTGAAGCTCGACTACGAGAACCAGATAACGAAGGACATGAAGGTGGAGGCAGGCTACCAAGCCAACTTCTCGCACGAGAACACCCCGCAGGAGTCGTACATCGACAACACCTCGTGGGAGGGCACGGCTGCCACGGAGGACAAGCTCTTCTACAACCGCTTCATCTACGACATGGATCTGCACGCCCTCTACGCCTCGTTCAACTACAAGCTGGGCAATTTTGGCGCGATGGCTGGTCTGCGCGGCGAATACTGGAAGGTGAACACCGAGAGCTACACATGGGAGCAGGAGCACGACCCGTCGCTGCGTGAAAAGCCGTTCAAGAAAGACTTTTTCCAGCTCTTCCCCTCGCTCTTCCTGTCGTATCAGCTGACCGAGTCGCAGCAGCTGCAGCTCAACTACACACGCCGTCTGCGCCGTCCGTGGGGCGGACAGCTCAACTCGTTCCGCGACACACGCGACGCTACCACCGTGTCGTTCGGTAACCCCGAGCTGACACCGGAGTACAGCCACTCGTTCTCGCTCAACTATCTGAAGACCTGGCGCGACCACTCGCTGCTCGTGAGTGCCTACTACCGCCCTACAACAGATGTCATACAGCGCATCAGCTACAAGAACTCGGAGGACGGACTCTTCTACTCCACCTCGATGAACGTGGCAAAGAGCCAGTCGTCGGGCTTGGAGCTGACGCTAAAGAACAAGTTCTTCCGCATACTCGACCTCACCACATCCGCCAACGCCTACTACTACAAGCTCGACGGATTTGCCTACCCCATCGACGGACAGATAGTGACGGGCGCAGCCGACGACCGCTTTACATGGAACGCACGCATGACGGCAAGCCTCATACTGCCCTACGACATATCCGTACAGGCTACCGGACGCTACGAGGCACGCCAGGTCATCACGCAGGGCTACCGCAAGCCGTCGTACAGCGTTAACTTCGGCGCACGCAAGAACTTTTTCAACAAGCTCATCACCGTGGCTATCAACTGCCGCGACTTGCTCGACTCGCGCAAGTGGGAGACCTTCACCAGTGGCAACAACTTCACACGCCACCAGATAAACCGCCGAGGAGGCAGACGCGTCAACTTCACCGTGACGTGGAACTTCGGCAACATGAAGCAGAAACGCCGCCCACAGAACAAGCGGGGCGACGGAAGCAGCGAGATGCAGATGGACTATAACGGCACGGGTGAAGAATAAATGTTAACAGAATAGGCTTCGTATTGTTCTTTTTTGTAACTTTGTACACAGATAAACAATTACAGTAACAAGAGTTTATGAAAAGAATTAAGTTTTTCTTAGTAGCAGCGATGCTGCTCATCAGTGCCTCAGGAGTGCAGGCACAGAGTATCGGAGACCTGCTCACCGGTCTGGGTAAGACCCTCGTGGGCGACAAGGCAACAACAGCCGCAAGCCTCAAGGGCACATGGACATACACCGGTCCGGCATGTGAGTTCGAGAGCGACAACCTGCTGTCGAAAGCAGGCGGCTCAGCGGTGTCTACAAAAATAGAGAACAAGATAACACCCGTGCTGAAGAAGTACGGTGTACAGGGCATCGTCTACACCTTCGACGGCAATGGCAACTACACCACGACGATCAAGAAGCGCACCATCAAGGGCACGTACACCTTCGACAGCAAGAAGAAGACAATCACCTTCAAGCCCCACTACGGCAAGGAGTACACCGCCAATGTCAGCATACTAAAAAACCAGATGACACTCGTGTTCAACGCCGACAAGCTGATGCACGTGCTGCAGACCATATCAAACACCGCTGCGAAGCAGAACTCCACAGCCGCTACCATCAACACACTGATGAAGAGCTACAACGGTATGCGCTTAGGATTCAGACTGAAGAAGTAAAAGGTTGAGATGGTGAGATGGTGAGGTGTTGAGAATTGAGAGTTGAGAGTTGAGAGTTGAGAGTTATGATTAGTTCGGTAATCTCAACACAACAACACCTCAACACAACAACACAATATCATGGATTATATTCAGATAAAGCGCCGCTACGTACGCTTTCTGCGCCTTGAGCGCAACTACTCGCAGAACACCGTCGATGCCTATTCGCACGACATCGACTATCTGCTCAACTTCCTCAACGGCGAAGGACTCGCCATTGAGGAAGTGCGACTTGCCCACTTGGAGCAATTCGCCACCCTGCTGCATGAGTTCGGCATTGCTGCAAGCAGTCAGGCACGCATACTATGCGGTGTGCGCTCCTTTTTCCGTTTTCTTTTGCTCGACGGCACGCTGCAGGACGACCCGTCGGAGCTTCTTGAGTCGCCAACGATCGGCGAACACCTTCCCGAAGTGCTTTCTACAGAAGAGATAGACCGCATGGAAGCGTCTATCGACCTCTCCAAACCAGAGGGACAGCGCAATCGTGCCATCATCGAAGTGCTGTTCTCCTGCGGCTTGCGCGTGTCAGAACTCGTCAACCTTAAGTTCGGTGACGTGTTCGCCGACGACAAATACCTGCGCATCACGGGCAAGGGCAACAAACAACGCCTCGTACCCATCTCCGACAACGCACTGCACGAGATACAACTGTGGCTCTACGACCGCAACCTGATGAACATAAAGCCTGGCGAGGAAGAATACGTGTTCCTCAACCGCAGAGGAGCACACCTCACACGCACCATGATCCTGATAATGATAAAGAACGTGGCACGCGACGCTGGCATCGTCAAGACAGTGTCGCCACACACGCTGCGCCACTCCTTCGCCACCGCACTGCTGCAAGGCGGAGCGAACCTGCGTGCCATACAGGAAATGCTCGGACACGAAAACATAGCTACAACGCAGATCTACACGCACATAGACATAACAACTCTGCGCAACGAAATACTCAACCACCACCCAAGAAACATGAAAAACACATGAATGTAGCAAAAAACGATGCTTATTTCTTAAAAATCATAAACGTTTAACATGAGAAGCGGAAAAATAAGCTACTTTTGCATATTGTACGGACAGATTATACATCAACTAAAAATAATAATTTATGAAACTAAGAAAACTGATGGTTGCAGTCTTCGCGTTCTTCGCAGGACTTGCTCAGGCACAGCAGATGCCCCCCATTCCGGCTGACCCAGACGTAGTGGTTGGCAAGCTGGACAATGGTTTGACCTACTACATCCGCCACAACAACTGGCCGGAGAACCGTGCCGACTTCTACATCGCACAGAAGGTGGGCGCTATCCAGGAGGAAGAGTCGCAGCGTGGTCTGGCTCACTTCCTCGAACACATGTGCTTCAACGGCACAAAACACTTCCCTGGCAACGGCGTAATCCGCTACTGCGAAAGCATCGGCGTGCAGTTCGGTCGCGACCTCAACGCTTACACAGCCATCGACCAGACTGTTTACAATATCTCTAACGTACCGACCGACCGCCAGTCGGCTCTCGACTCTTGCTTGCTCATCCTGAGCGACTGGTCGAACGCGCTCACACTCGACCCGAAAGAAATCGACGAGGAGCGTGGCGTTATCCACGAGGAGTGGCGTCTGCGCACATCGGCTTCAAGCCGCATGTTCGAGCGCAACCTGCCGAAACTCTACCCAGGCTCTAAGTATGGCGTGCGCTATCCTATCGGCTTGATGTCGGTCATCGACAACTTCAAGCCCAAAGAGCTGCGCGACTACTACGAGAAGTGGTATCACCCGACAAACCAGGCTATCATCGTAGTGGGCAACGTCGACGTGAAGTACACCGAGAACAAGATTAAGGAGCTCTTCGGCTCGTTCAAGAACCCAGAGAACCCAGCTCCTATCGTTGACGAGCAGGTGCCAGACAACGCTGAGCCTATCGTTATCATCGACAAGGACAAGGAGCAGCAGACCAACAGCGTAGAGCTGATGATCAAGCACGACGTGTTCCCAGCTTCTGAGAAGGGCAACCTCAACTACCTCATCTACAACTACGTAAAGCAGGCTGCCATGACAATGCTCAACAAACGCTTGCAGGAGAAGGCTCTCGATGCCGACTGCCCATACGTAGGCGCATACGCTAACGACGGCACATTCATCTTCGCAAAGACAAAGGACGCTTTCAACATTTCGGCTTCACCGAAGGAGCTCGGCAAGACTGCCGACGCGCTGAAGGCAGCTTACACCGAGGCTCTGCGTGCTGCACGCCACGGCTTCACCGCTACAGAGTACGCACGCTTCCAGGAGGACTACAAGAGCTCGCTCGACAAGATGTACAGCAACAAGGACAAGCGTCCGAACAGCCAGCTCTATCGCGACCTCGTAGACAACTTCCTCGAAGGCGACCCAATGCCGTCTATCGACTTTGAATATCAGGCTATGAGCCAGATCGTACCGGCTCTCCCGGTTGAGGTGGCTAACCAGATGATGGCAGAACTTGTGCCGGCTAACGACTCGAACCTTATCGTGCTCGCATTCCTCAACGAGGCTGAGGGCAACGTATATCCGACTGAGGCAGAGCTGCTCGGCGCTGTCAAGGACGCACGCAGCGCTAACATCGAGGCTTACGTGGACAACGTGAAGAACGAACCGCTCATCACCACTCTCCCGAAGGCTGGCAAGGTGAAGAAGGAAGTGAAGAACGAGAAGCTCGGCTACACCACGCTCACACTCTCTAACGGCGTTGTCGTAAACCTCAAGAAGACCGACTACAAGAAGGACCAGGTGCTCCTCAGCGGTCGCGGCGAGGGTGGCACCACACTCTATGGCGCAAACGACTATGCTAACCTCCAGCTCTTCAACGACGTTATCAGCTACAGCGGACTCGGCGCATTCTCTTCTACAGAACTGCAGAAGGCTCTTGCCGGCAAGATTGCCAACGCTGACCTCTCACTCGGACAGCTCTCTACAAACGTGTCGGGCAACTCAACACCGAAGGACGTGGAGACAATGCTCCAGATGGTGTACCTCTACTTCACAAACATCAACAAGGACCAGAAGTCGTTCGACAACCTCATGCAGCAGCTCGAGGTATCGCTGAAGAACCGCGAAATCAATCCTGACATAGCATTCAGCGACTCTATACAGGCTACTATCTACGCTCACAACCCACGCGTTGCACCGATGACTATGGACCGCTTGAAGGACGTGAACTACGACCGTATCCTCCAGATTGCCAAGGAGCGCACCGCTTCGGCTAAGGGCTGGGTGTTCAACATCGTGGGCAACTACGACGAGGAGACAATCCGTCCGCTCATCTGCCAGTATCTCGGCGCACTGCCAGCTAAGGGCAAGGTTATGAAGAGCAAGCGCGAACTCAATCCGGTTAAGGGTGTTGTGGAGAACACATTCAAGCGCAAGCAGGAGACTCCGAAGGCAAACTCTGTCATGCTCTGGTTCAACGACGAGATACCATACACACTGAAGAACGCTCTCTGCTGCGACATCGCAGGTCAGGTGCTCTCTATGGAATACCTCGACAAGATTCGCGAGAAGGAAAGCGCAGCTTACTCAGTAGGTGCTTACGCAAGCTCTGACCTCGGCGCAGACAACTACCAAATGTTCCAGATCGTTGCTCAGTGCCCGATGAAGCCTGAGAAGAAGGACATAGCAATACGCATCCTCAACGACGAGGTGAAGACTATCGAGAACACTTGCGACGCTGCCAAGTTCCAGAAGTGCAAGGAGTTCATGGTTAAGCAGAACGGCGACCGCGTGAAGACAAACGGCTTCTGGCTCGGCGTGCTCTTCGATAGCTACCACTACGGCTACGACGGCTACACCGACTACTCAAGCACTCTTGAGGCACTCACTACTCAGGATATCTGCAACTTCATGAAGGAGTTCAACAAGGCTGGCAATCACATCACCGTGACTATGCTGCCGGAGGAATAATCCGCCACGAACAGAAAGCATTAAGACACAATAGGAAAGCATTGTTTGCTCGTTTGGGCAAGCAATGCTTTTTTTTGATATTATCACCACGGCACAACAACTACATTGCCGTAGCACGCAAACAATATTGCCGTAGCACACAAACGACATTGCCGTAGCGCGGTAATCATGTTGTCGTAGCACGGTAACAATATCACTAATCACTAAACAACCTTAAAAATGCGGCTATTAATCAATAAATAGCATAATTATAATGTGAAAACACACTGAAATTGAAGATTTCTGATTAAATTTGCAGCTAAAAATAATAAGTTTAAGAAGAATGAAAAATAAGTTTGCAGCTTTTGCCATGCTGTTCATGGCGGTTTTTACACTCGCATCGTGCCTTAATGACGACACCGACTACGTGTACACCGACGACAGCGCCATCACATCATTTTCGGTGACGGGGGCAAAACGATATATCCATACAAAGACGAAAAAAGGCGATAAGGATAGCGTTTATACAATCTCTTCATCGTACACAAGCTACAAGTTCGTCATCGACCAGAACAACAACACCATCTACAATCCCGACTCACTGCCGTGCGGTATAGACGCGAAGAAACTCGTGTGCAACGTGTACGGACTCAACTCGATGACGGTGTACATCAAGAACCTCAAGGACGATAATGTAGGGATTGTGAGCAACACCGACTCGCTCGACTTCTCGGAGGTGCGCGAGCTGAAGGTGATGAGCAATTCGGGCAAATTCCTGCGCACATACAAGGTGAAAGTGAACGTGCACAAGGAGCAAGCAGACTCGTTCTTCTGGGCTCCCATGACAAAGAACACAGACATAAAGCAGCTCCAGAACGTGAAGACCTGCGCCATAAAGACAGCTGAGGGCAAGGACCGACTCTTCCTCTTCGGTACGGACGGCAACAACACAAAGCTGTACGTGATGAACAACGGACAGACTTGGACAGCTGCCACACCTAAGCTAAACGATGCAGACCTAACATTCGACGCGAATGTCTGCAAGAGCATCGTGACAAAGAACGAAAAGGTGTATATCTGCAACGCCGGCAACATCCTATGCACCACTGACGGCAACACATGGGAACAGACCGGCAACGCTACTACCATCAAGACACTCGTAGCTGCAAGTCCGCTGCGTCTCTATGGATACAACACAGAGGGTAGCCTGCTCGCTTCTGACGACAATGGTGCTACATGGACACTGGCTACCATCGACAGCGACGCTTCGTTCCTGCCGACAAGCAACCTATCGTACACCTGCACAGCACTGCGCACCAACAGCAACAGCTACCGCGTGACTATATACGGCACAACAGCAACAGGCGCAATGGCAATATGGGGCAAAGTGGACGAAGGCAACAAGTATAGCGAGAACCAGCCGTGGGCATACTACGAGGTGTCGACAGAGAACAAACACGTCCTCCCGAAGCTCAACAACATGAGCGTAGCAACATACGACGGCAAGACATACGCCCTCGGCACACCCGACGGCATGAACGACAGCAATGCAAACCTCTACAGCTCTAAGGACGGCGGACTGACTTGGACAAAAGACACAACACTCACCGTTCCGACAGAGATAACATCCAACAAAGAGAATGCGTCGAACACGCCGAACATGGCACTCACCGTAGACAGCAGCAACTTCATCTGGATAGTAAATGCAACAGAAGGCAACACGTGGCGCGGAAGAATAAACCGCCTCGGCTGGAAAAAAGAACAGACTGATTTCACTGAATAATGAAGAAAATCCTCACCATCCTCATCATCTCCCTAATGTTTGTGTCGGCAAAGGCACAAACCGACGAGGAGTACCGCATGGAGATAGGTGCGGGAGTAGGGATGGTGGCGTACGAAGGCGACTTCAACGGTAGCGTGCTGAGCAATATGCAGTTCGGCGGGTCGGTAGTGTTGCGACGCGTATTCAACCCGTACATGGGGCTGAAGATGTCGGCAATGTACGGCAAACTGACGGGGGCATCAAAGGATGTAAAGACCTATTACCCCGACTTCGTAAACAATCCATACTCATTCAGCAATACGCTCATAGACGCCAGCGTCACCTACGAATACAACTTCTGGCCATATGGCACCGGACGCGACTACCGCGGAGCGAAACGCTTCACACCGTTCATCTTCGGCGGACTGGGTACTACGTTCGTCACCGGTGGTGGCAAGAACGTCTTCACAGCGAATGTACCACTCGGCTTGGGCGTGAAATACAAGATAGGACCACGTCTGAACCTCGGACTCGAATGGGCTGTACACTTCTCGCTGAGCGACAAACTCGACGGCGTGAAAGACCCTTACGGCATAGAAAGCAGCGGACTCTTCAAAAACACCGACTGCTACTCAGCCCTACAACTCACACTGACGTACAGCTTCATGGCGAAATGCCGCACCTGCCACAACGCGGATGAATAAAAGCCCCTCCCAACCCTCCCCGTCGGGGAGGGCTTAGATAGCCAAGGCTTAAAAGGCTCAAGAAGGCTTAGAAAATAGTTCGTCAAGGCTTAGAAAGGCTTAAGAAGGCTTAGAAAGGCCTAAACGCCTCCTTAAAAGAAAAAAACAGAATATGACACAACTCGATACAACCAACATACCCCAGCACATCGCCATCATCATGGACGGCAACGGACGCTGGGCTGCAGAGCAAGGCAAACCGCGCAGCTACGGCCACCAGGCTGGAGTAGACGCTGTGCGACGCATCACGTCGGAGTGTACGCGTCTCGGCGTGAAGTACCTCACGCTCTACACCTTCTCTACCGAGAACTGGAACCGCCCCGCAACAGAAGTGGCTGCACTCATGGGACTCGTGCTAACATCGCTTGAGGACGAGATATTCATGAAGAACAACGTGCGCTTTCAAGTAATCGGCGACATCGAACGCCTGCCAAAGGAAGTGCAGCAGAAGTTGCAGGAGACAATGGAGCATACGGCAAACAACTCTGCAATGACGATGGTTGTAGCACTCAGCTACTCGTCGCGCTGGGAGATTGTGAAAGCTACACGAGAGATAGCAGCCGACCTCGCTGCGGGCAAGATTGCCGCTACGGACATCAACGAGCAACTCATCTCGGAGCACATGACCACAAGCTTCATGCCCGACCCCGACCTGCTCATACGCACCGGTGGCGAACAGCGCATCAGCAACTACCTGCTCTGGCAGATTGCATACTCGGAACTCTACTTCTGCGACACCTTCTGGCCCGACTTCGACGAGGAAGGCTTACACAAAGCCATCGCCGACTATCAGCGACGCCAGCGACGCTTCGGCAAAACAGAAGCGCAAGTAGAGGCTGAACAAAAATAAGCCCCTCAATAATCAGAAAAAGAACAATCAAGAGAAAAACGATGAATATAATAAAGGTGTTGACAACAGCCTGCATCCTTGTAAGCAGCTTCGCAGCCCAAGCGCAGGACAAGATTACATACCCCGACATCTCGTATGCAGGAAACCCGCGCACTGTAACACTCGGCGGACTCGCCGTTTCAGGAGCCGAAGGCTACGAGGACTACATGCTCACGGGTATCTCCGGACTCACCGTCGGACAAAAAATCGAACTGCCTGGCGAGGCTATCACAGATGCTGTGAAGCACTATTGGAAGTATGGACTCTTCTCAGAGGTATCTATATCCGTCGACTCGCTCGTGAACGACAAGGCTTATCTGCACATACACCTGCAGATGCGCCCACGCGTGTCTACCATAAACTACGTCGGACTGAAGAAGTCGGAGCGTACAGACATGGAGGAGAAACTCGGACTGCTCAAGGGCGCACAGATAACACCTAACATGATCGACCGTGCGAAGATTCTCGCTAAACGCTATTTCGACGAGAAAGGCTTCAAGAACGCCGACATACAAATCGTGCAACGCGACGACGTGGCTAACAAAAATCAGGTGATACTCGACGTTATCATCGACAAGAAGCAGAAGATGAAGGTGCGCGACATCATCATCGAGGGTAATAGCGCACTGGCTACAAGTAGCATTAAGGGTAACATCATAAAGAAAGGTGTGTTCAAGGAGACTCACGAGGCTGGCAAGATGGCTACACTCCTGAAGTTCAAGAAGAAGTACACACCGGAGCGCTGGAAGAACGACAAGCAGAAACTCATCGAGAAGTACAACGAGCTGGGCTACCGCGACGCATACATCGTTAGCGACACAGTGTGGAACGTGGACGAGAAACACGTCAGTATGCGCGTGAAGGTGGACGAAGGCAAGAAGTACTACGTACGCAACATCACATGGGTGGGCAACACCGTGTACAACACCGACTACCTCGCTACCGTGCTCGGCATGAAGAAGGGCGACGTCTACAACCAGAAGCTTATGAACAAGCGACTCACCGAAGACGAGGACGCTGTGGGCAACAACTACTGGAACAACGGCTACCTCTTCTACTCGCTCCACCCGACAGAGGTGAACATCGTGGGCGACTCTATCGACCTCGAGATGCGTATCTTCGAAGGTCCGCAGGCACATATCAACCACGTACGCATCAACGGCAACGACCGTCTGTACGAGAATGTTGTGCGTCGCGAGCTGCGTACCAAGCCAGGCGACCTCTTCTCTAAGGAAGCCCTGCAGCGTTCGGCACGTGAGATTGCATCAATGGGACACTTCGATCCGGAGAAGATCAATCCGCAGCCTGTGCCCGACCCGGAGAACGGAACGGTAGATATCAACTACGATCTCGTACAGAAGTCGAACGACCAGATTGAGTTCTCGCTCGGATGGGGACAGACCGGCGTAATCGGACGCATCGGCTTGAAGCTCAACAACTTCTCTATGCGCAACCTCTTCGGCAAGAACAAGGAGCGCCGCGGATTCCTGCCCGTAGGCGACGGCGAGGTGCTCTCTATCGGTGCACAGACCAACGGTACATACTACCAGTCGTACAACATGTCGTACTCTACCAACTGGTTCGGAGGCAAACGACCGATACAGTTCTCCGTAGGCGCCTACTTCTCGAAGCAGACCGACGTGTCGAGCAACTACTATAATAGTGGTTACTTCAACAACTACTATAACTATATGTACGGCTACGGCAACTATAACGGCTACAACAACTACGAGAACTTCTACGACCCCGACAAGTACGTGAAGCTGTTCGGCTTCTCGCTCGGATGGGGCAAGCAGCTGCGCTGGCCAGACGACTTCTTCCAGTTGTCGCTCTCGCTGCAGTACACACGCTACATGCTGAAGAACTGGAGCTACTTCCTCATGACCAACGGCAACTCTAACAACCTCAACCTCAGCATACAGCTCTCGCGCAACTCTACCGACAACCAGCTCTTCCCACGTCGCGGATCGGAGTTCGCAGCATCGCTCACAATCACTCCGCCATGGTCGGCATGGGACGGCAAGGACTACAAGAACCTCGCCAACGACTCGAAGTCGGCTAACTACAACCGTGAGCAGCAGGAGAAGTATCGTTGGGTAGAATACCACAAGTGGAAATTCAAGGGACGCATGTTCACCGCCCTCACAAGCGGACAGAAGTGCTTAGTGCTCATGGCTCGACTCGAGTTCGGCTTGCTCGGCTCATTCAACAAGTGGAAGAAGTCGCCGTTCGAAACCTACTACATGGGTGGTGACGGTATGACCGGCTACTCTACATCATACGCCGAAGAGACTATCGGTCTGCGCGGTTACGAGAACGGATCGCTCACTCCTTACGGTCAGGAAGGCTACGCCTACGACCGCATGACACTCGAGCTACGCTACCCGTTCCTGCTCGGCAACACCACCATCTACGGCCTCGGATTTATCGAAGGCGGTAACGCATGGACAGAGACACGCAAGTTCAACCCATTCGACATGAAACGCTCTGCCGGTGTCGGTCTGCGTATCTACCTGCCGATGGTTGGTCTCATGGGTATCGACTGGGCTTACGGCTTCGACAAGGTATTCGGAACAAAGGGAGGATCGCAGTTCCACTTCATACTCGGTCAGGAATTCTAAAAACAAAACAGAAAACAAATGAAGAAGTTCTTATTAATATGCCTCATCACGCTCACAGCAGCAATGACGGCAAGCGCACAGAAGTACGCACTCCTCGACATGGAGTACATACTGAAGAACATCCCAGCCTACGAGCGCGCCAACGAACAGCTCAACCAGGTGTCGAAGAAGTGGCAGGCAGAAGTGGAAGCTCTCAACACCGAGGCTTCCACAATGTACAAGAACTATCAGAACGAGATGGTATTCCTCTCACAGGAGCAAAAGAAAGCTCGCCAAGAGGCAATCATGAAAAAAGAGAAGGATGCCAGCGACCTCAAACGCAAGTACTTCGGACCAGAAGGCGAACTCTTCAAAAAGCGCGAAAGTCTTATGTCGCCTATTCAGGAGGAAATATACACCGCCGTCAAGGAGATAGCAGAGCTACGCGGCTACTCGCTCGTACTCGACCGCTCAAGCAACACCGGCGTTATCTACGGCTCACCAAAGGCTGACATCAGCAACGAAGTACTCCAGAAGTTAGGCTACGCCAACTAAAGAGTTTTGAATTTTCAAAGGTTTAGAAGGCTTAAAGAGGCAAGGCTTAGTTAGCAGTTCCCCCTCGGCTTAGAAAGGCCTAAAAAGGCTTAGTTCGGCTTAGTTAGCAGTCCCCCAAGGCTTAGAAAAAGAATAATTAATAACAAAAAAATAAAAGCAAAAATGAAGAAATTGATTTTAATGCTTATGTTGTTCATGCCAATGGCAACATTCGCACAGAAGTTCGGTCATGTAAACGCACAGGAAGTCATGGCTTCAATGCCAGAGTTCATCAAGGCTCGCGGCGAGGTAGAAGCACAGGCTAAGCAGTACGACAACGACCTCAAGGCAATGCAGGAAGAAATGCAGCGCAAGTACGAAGATTACGAGAAGAACAAGTCTACAATGAACGAGACAAAGCGCAAAGAGACCGAGGATAGCCTCTCTCAGATGTATCAGAAGATACAGCAGTCGGCTCAGGACAACCAGCAGGCTCTCGGTAAGCTCCAGCAGGACAAGATTGGTCCTATCACAAACAAGCTCGTTGAAGCAATCAAGGCAGTAGGCAAAGCAGGTGGCTATGTCTACATCATGGACACAACAAGTGGCATCCCTTACATCAGCGAGACACTTAGCAAGGACGTTACAGCTGAAGTTAAGGCAGAGCTCAACAAGACAAAGTAAGACGTTACAATAAATCATAGTAGCCATTACTAACGATGCCTACTATGATTTATACCATTCAAATAACAACAATATAAAGCAGCAATAAACATGAAGAAATTGTTCTTTCTCATCGTCCTCGGCGTACTGTCGCTCACAGCAGGCGCTCAGACACGCTTCGGCTATTTCAGCTATGAAGAAGTTCTCAAATCAATGCCCGACTATGTATTAGCACAGCGTAGCATCGACGATTTGCGAGTGAAGTACGACGCTGAATTGAAGCGCGCCGAAGAGGAGTTCAACAGTAAATACGAGGAGTTCCTCGAAGTACAGAAAGACCTCGTACCTGCCATCCTGCGCAAGCGTCAGGCAGAGCTCCAGGAGATGATGCAGAAGAACATCAACTTCAAGAACGAGTCGCAGCGTCTGTTGCAGCAAGCAGAAACTGATGCCTTTGCTCCCGTTAAGGAGAAGCTCAACGAGGCACTCACAAAGGTCGGTCAGGCACAAGGCTATGCCTTCATCCTCAACACCGACGGCAACGCTTGCCCTTACGTAAACCCGGAAATGGGCGAGAACGCAACAGAGTTTGTCAAAGAAACACTGAACGCAAAATAGTAAGAGCTACTACATAAAACACAAAGTAGTAAAAGCTGCTACATATTAGAAAGACAGAAGATTGATAATTGAAAATGCAGACGATCATAAACCAAGTGGTGGTCATACGTTTCAATTATCAATCTTCTGTTTATAAGCCAATTATCTATAATCAATTCTTAATAAATGATTAATATGCCATTCCCCTCTTCTCCTGGTCCTATCGGTGTTTTCGACTCTGGCTACGGTGGACTCACCATCCTACACGGCATCCGTCAGCTCCTCCCACAGTACGACTATATGTATCTTGGCGACAATGCGCGTGCTCCCTACGGTTCGCGTTCGTTTGAAGTGGTCTATCAGTTCACGCGTCAAGCCGTGCTGAAGCTCTTCAGCATGGGCTGCCACCTCGTCATACTGGGCTGCAACACAGCTTCGGCTAAGGCACTACGCAGCATTCAACAGCGCGACCTGCCTATGCTCGACCCCAACCGCCGCGTACTTGGCGTAATACGCCCCACGGCAGAAGAGGTTGGCAACCTCACAAAGACGCGCCATGTGGGCATCCTCGCCACAGAAGGCACAATCAAAAGCAATTCGTATAAGATAGAAATACAGAAGCTATTCCCCGATGTAGAGGTTACGGGAGTAGCATGTCCGCTCTGGGCGGCGATAGTAGAGGCAGGCGAGGCAGACTCGCCCGGTGCCGACTACTTCGTAAAGAAGCGCATCGATCAGCTCATGCGCAAAGACTCGCTCATCGATACTGTCATACTCGGCTGCACTCACTACCCACTGCTTATGAGTTCGGTGGTGAAGAACGTGCCCGACGGTGTGCGCATAATGGCGCAAGGCACCTACGTAGCCGACTCCTTAGCCGATTATCTCAACCGCCATCCCGAGATGGAACAGAAACTGACGAAAGGCGGAACATGCCGCTATTTCACAACCGAAAGCGAAGAGCGCTTCCGCGAAACAGCTCGCATATTCCTGCATGAAGACGTAAATGTACAGCATGTGGAGGTGGTGTAATGGGGGTGAGGGGGTGAGATGTTGAGATATGTACTATTGTCAACCTCTCACCATCTCACCACCTCAACCTTTCACCACCTCACCATCTCAACATCTCACCCCCTCTGCACCTCGTCCATCACTCTGAGCCAGTTGCCGCCCCATATCTTCGCCATATCCTCTTCCGAGTAGCGTCGGCGCAGCAGCTCCTTAGTGAAGTTTATCAGTTCAGAAGCATCGGCAAGTCCGGGCACGCCGCCGTCACCATCGAAGTCGGTTCCAAGTCCAACGTGGTCGATACCCATTACGCTTATAGCGTGCTCAAGATGCTCCATAGCGTCAGTGATGCAAGCCCTGCCATCAGTACGCAGGAAACCATTGTATAGCGTTATCTGGCACACACCACCCTTTGCAGCAAGCGCACGCATTTGGTCGTCAGTCAGGTTACGTGGCACATCACACAACGCCTTGCAGTTGCTATGAGAGCAAACGATAGGCTTTGTCGAAATGTTGAGCGCATCGTAGAACGACTTCTCGCCGGCATGACTCATATCCACCATCACTCCCAGGCGGTTCATCTCGCGTATCACCTCCGCACCGAATGGCGATACACCGCAGTGAGTGTTGAGCGTGTGGCGTGCCGAGTCGCATATCTGATTGTCACCATTGTGACACAGAGTGATGTAGACGATACCTCGGTCGGCAAAGTGCTGCACGTTATGCAAGTCGTTCTCTATCGCCAAACCGTTTTCTATACCGATCATCAGCGATTTTCGTCCTTCGCGCTTGTTGCGTAGCAAGTCCTCACGGTTGCGAGCAAGGGCGATGTAGCGCGAATCGCTAAGCACAATCTCATCAATCTTGTCGAAGATAAGGTCAGCATAAACCTTCGGTGTGTCCACGTGGAACGGTGACACGTCAGCGAAAGTTTCCCCAGGCTTCGGTTGTGGCAGATACGCCACCATTGTCACAGCGTCCGTTCTGCCCTCGTTCATCTTATGCAAGTCGTAGAGCACTTTAGGGTCGCGCTGTTCGAAACACACGCCTTGTGGGAAGAACATCGGCGTGTCGCAGTGTGAGTCGAGCGTGAGGTTACGCTGGTGGAACAGCTTCGCACGTCGCAGCACGTCGCCTTCCTCCACAAGCCACTTGAAGAGCGGCAATCCGTCCTCACCGAGCCACTCCGGGTGCCATTGCACACCGAGCACCGCCTTGTGTTCGCTGCTCTCTATAGCCTCAACCACACCGTCTAACGCTCGCGCCGTTATCTTGAAACGCTCGCCAGGTGCAGCCACGGCTTGGTGGTGGAACGAGTTGACGAATATCCTCTCCTCCTTATATATATTATAAAGCACACTACCCTTCTCTATCTCCACCGTGTGCGTAGGCTCCGAGCGGTCGGCATCCTGCGAGTGCTTATAGTTGGTAGGCTCGTGCGATATGTCCTGGTGTACACGTCCGCCGAGTGCCATTGCAAGAGTCTGCACGCCACGGCAGATGCCTAACATCGGTATCTGTCGGTCGAACGCCAAGCGTGTTATGAGCAGCTCCGGCAGATCGCGCACGTTGTTTATGTTATGCAACGCTGGCGACGGTTCCTCGTCAGCCCACAGCGGATTGAAGTCGCCACCACCCGTGAGCAACAGCGCATCAATCGTTTCGAGCGTATCGAGCAGCACATTGCGGTCAGCCACTGGCGGAATGAGTACGGGCGTACCTCCTGCTGCTATAATCTGATGATAGTAGCGGTCGCGCACCGTCGCGTCCACCCCCTCGTAGTTGGTTGTGATACCTATTATTGGCCGCCTGCTTGTCTGTGGCTTATTGTCGTAGAAGTAGGCGAGTTGAGTATTTAGGTTGAATGATTTCATGCTTGGTTGGATGATTTCATGCTTATAAAAATATTCCCACAGAGTTCGCAGAATACATTGTCTGTCGAACGTCCACCCCCGTTGTGGGCTGTACGTTCTGTGTGTATTATGCAATCTCTGTGGGAGACGTTTCTACTCTTAATTCTGTCGAACAACGAAGTGTTATTCCTCGTTCTTTTCCTCCATGTGCACCGGTATCTCGCGCTTGATGCTTTGGTCGAGCGAGATGAGTGTTTCTGTAGACACCACGCCCGGAATCATCTGCATCTTGTTATTGAGCAAGTCCATGAGCTGTTCGTTGTCGCAAGCATACACCTTTAGCAACATTGTGTACGGACCAGTTGTGTAGTGACACTCCACGATTTCCGGTATGTCGAGCAACTGCTTCACTACATCCTTGTACATACTTCCGCGCTCCAGGTTGAGTCCTACGTATGTGCATGTGCTATAGCCAACGCTCTTAGGATTCACTTCAAAGCCACTGCCTACGATTACGCCACCCTGTATGAGGTGTTGTACACGCTGATGAATTGCAGCACGTGATACACCACACTCTGCTGCTACATCTTTGAATGGAATTCGGGCGTTCTTTGATAGAATACTAAGTATCTTTCTGTCAAGATTATCAATTTTGTCCATCTTCTATTAATGAAATTTTGTCTATGATTACAATTTGTCAGCAAAATTATATATTTTACTTGAGATAATCAACACATAGACTTTTCTTTTTTAGTTTTTTAGTACAAAACGATAGCTGCCGCTTCCATATTTGACATTTTCCACTCACAATGGTCTACTGTGCAATGATGTGCACATCCCTCTGTGGGAACGGTATCTCGATGTTATGCTCGTTGAGTGTGTTGTATATAGCCTCTTTCACCTGACCGGTCTTACTGAACTTCTCCTCCACGAGCACCCAGTATGTCACGAATAGGTTCACCGAGTTGTCTCCGAACTCGTCGAACACCACACTCACGGGTCGTGTTGTGTCGATGATGTCTCTTCCGTCGGGAGCCTTCTCTTCGAGGTTGTTCACTGCTTTGATGAGCATCTGTCGCACCTCTTCCACGTTCGAACCGTATGCCACACCCACCGGCACCTTCACCCATTCGTACGAGTGGTTGCGTGTGATGTTCTTAAAGTTCTTGCTGAAGAGCGAGCTGTTGAGGAATGCTATCACGCATCCGTCGCCCGTAATGATCTGTGTGCTCTGATATGTGATGCTATCCACCTTTCCGCGTATGCCGTCGCACTCGATGTAGTCGCCCACACGCACACGTCCTGTCATCAGCGAAATGCCGTAGAAGAAGTTCTCGAGCAGGTCCTTCATGGCGAAGCCCACACCTGTTGCCAAGCCAGCCGAGATAACGGAGATTGCGGTCGACGGTATCTTCAGCAGCTTTATCGAGATGATGAAGTACAGACCCCAGCAGCAAATGGCTATTATGTTGTTGGCGAGTGTGAAGTTCGGCTTGCCGTTCACCACCACCTTCGACTTATGATACTTGTGGTAGAGCGACTTCACGAGATAGTTGATGTATCTGAACAGGAAGAACTGCGACAGCACCATCACCATCTTGCCTATCGACAGCTGCACCACTCCCGTCACGTTCAGGAAGTTGAACATGAATATATTCCACACCGTAGCGGTCAGGTCGAACACATCTGCCGCCCACCATATAGACAGCAGCAGAGAGAACACGCTGAGCATTGGCACCAGTGCCATGTACACGAAGTCGTAGAACCACGTCACATTGATATGCTTGTTGTGACTTATAGTTATGATGCTGAGCATCGAGCCTTTCTTCGCCTTCTCCGCGTCAGCCTCCGAGTGTATCTTGTGCGCCAGGTAGCGTTTCTCATACTGTGCCAGCATATCGTAGACGCACGTTATGGTCTGTATGCAGCTCAGCTGGAACATCCACCAGATGAGCACCTGCACCGCGAGCAGCACGTAGCCATACAGTGCCGAAGCCGTAGAGAACACCATTATCGCCAACGATATCCACGTATAGAATATGTCCGAGCGCGGGATATTGGCGTTATGACGCTTCACCACACGCCACTGCCACACAGTGAACACGAGCAGTATCGGTGGGAATATCAGCATCACGAGGTTGTTCGGAATGAATATGATGCGGAATGTGATGACGATGAACGACATCAGCATTATCGGGGCATAGATTCTAAAACCGCTCTTTATCTGTTCGCCTGGCAGGCGCACTAACAGCGAGAAGAAGATAGCGCATAGCAGCCAGGCGTACTCGATGAGCAGCTTCGATGCCATGAGGAAGAAGTTGTGGTACATGAACGTGCGTGCCACCATCACCGACACGGCGAAGATGAGCATAGCCACAAACAGTATGAGGCACACCTTTTTCTTCATAAACGCCTCTGTACGATAACGCTTCGGTACGAGCCAGCGCACCAGCACGTTGCTCAGCATACCAGCAATGAGCATATACAGCAGCACGAAGACGCTCAGACCGCCCACAATCGGACCGCGCCATTGCGAGTAAACCTTGCGTTCGCCGCCGTTGGCAATCTTCACTTTCTCCTCGTCGTACTTCTCGTTCACGTCAGCCTTAGCCGAGCGATACTGCATCGGCATGTTCTTCACTATCTCCAGATAGCTCTGGTCGCCATTTACGAATATCGTGTGCTGAATGTCGTTATAGCGTTGTATGGCGTAGTCGTTCATCTTCTTCAGCTTCGCCGACATGCGCTGATAGTGCTGTTCGTCCTTCTCCACGTTGTTGCGCATGTTCTGCAGATTGCGTGCCAAGGCGGTGGCATAGTCCAGACACGCCTTTCGGTCGTGCAGCCCCTGCCCGTCGAGCATGAACGGCAGCTTGCGTTGCTTGCCGTTCTTGTCCATTATATACTTCGGTGGTTGTTGTCCCTGCTTTGCCTGCCCCATACGCTTCATCGATGGTGGAATCATGCTCAGCGTCTCTATGAGGTACTTGTATCGCGTCAACTCCGCATCCATACGCTTCATAATATTGTTGTATGGCATACTGCGTTTGTTAAATTCGCGATACATCTCCGTCGCCTCATGGCAGGCGTAGGTCATATTGAACGTGAAGTCTTGCTTCTGCGAGTAGAGCATCAGTGCCACCTGATCGCTACGTTGCATCAGTGCCACCATCTGTTTATGCTGCTGCTCGATGTACACCTTATAGCGTGCCATATTATTGCGCTGCTCGTAGAACGCTGTTTCCAGCTCTGCGCGCAGCACCGACAACGTCGAATTTAGGTTTTTCTCTTTCAGCACCGCACCGGCACTGATCGACACGCACAACATAATCAAAAGACATGCCAGGCGCTTAAAGAATCTCATGCTCATAACCTCTCTTTTATCTGTAATTGCTTTTTAATATGTTTATGCGTGCAAAAATACGACTTTTTTCCGAATATTCAAAACTCAAAATTCAAAACTCGCTTATACCATAGCTTGCACGCCTAATGTGCTAAGCACTGCTGTAGCTACCGCTACTATCAGTTTCAGTATTGTTCTCCAAGTGTCTTTGTTCATCTTTTTCATGGTATTTTGTATGTGGTATTATTATAGGTTGTTTTTGTGTTTTATAGTAGTGGGCGTGGCATTGTCACCACGCCCACTCTCTTGTTCTATTCCTTAGTCACATCAGCACGCTTAATGCTCTTATACTGTTCGAGCTCCGCAAACTTGATGCCTGCAAGCATCGGCTTCACGTTCTTACCCAGCACTGGGTCCTTGTAGGTTTCTGGATAGAAACGCACACGTGCGCCAACGATGCTGTTCTTTATATTAAAGGTATTCAGATCCGCACAGCCTCGCGATCTCAAGCTCACGCGGAACGTGCCCAAGCCCATAATCTTCACCGGCTTCGAGTTGAGCAACTCGTTCTTCATCACCTCGCCCAACTCTGTGAGCACTGCCAGGATGTCCGAGTACTTCACCGTACAGTTTGCCTGCATAATCTCTGCCAGCTTCTTCAAGTCGACTGTCTCGCGATAAGCGGTGCGTGCATAGTAAAGACCCTTTGTTGCGTTTTTTGCTGTGCTCTGATAGATTTTGTAATTTACTGCCATAATGTGTTTTCCTTTCTTTTTTTTAGATTTGGTTAATGTTTACTTTTGTGTTGTGTTCCGGATCACGTTTGCAAAGGTACAACCTTGCGCAAGCGATGTCAAGTATTTCGCTATATTTTTTCAGTTTATTTGTAGATACATATATAAATCGCTATTGTTTGCAGAAAAAATCAAACAAGCCCACGGCTGTTATATGTTCAAACTTTCGGGCTTCGTTAGGAAGTCTATTATATTAATGATGACTATGCCGTCCTCATTGATATACGATGGCGCAAAACCTCCGACAATTATCATCTTTTGAAAACTGTCGTTGACTCGCAATAACGAGTTGGTTTCTTGCTCAACCTTCTCAGGTGTTGGCATATCCAAAGCTGATTGAATGTAGAACCGTTTTGCTCCAAGATTGCATACGAAGTCAACCTCAAAGTTCTTACGAATAGTCTTGCCCTCACTGTTCTTTTCAAATGTTTCTACCTGACCGACATCTACTGAATATCCGCGCATACGCAACTCATTGTAAATAAGATTCTCCATAAGGTGGTTTTCCTCCACTTGTCGGAAATTCAGTCTGGCATTGCGAAGTCCCAAATCCTCAAAGTAATACTTTGCAGGAGTGCTGATATACTTCTTCCCTTTTATATCATAGCGTACCGATTTCTCTATGAGGAAAGCATCTTCAAGCAAGCCAAGATAGTTTTTTATGGTCACATCCTTCAAAGTGCTGTTCTTGACTGTTTTGAAGGTGTTTTGCAACTTTGTCGGATTAGTCAGGCTTCCAATTGAAGATGCTATGACATCTACAAGTTCTTCCAAATCATTGTCATTGCGTATATCGTATCTCTCTTGAATGTCCTTTAGATACACTCTGCGGAATAGCGATTTTAGATAATTTGCCTTATCCTCTGCCCTTTCATACGTCAGAGTATATGGCATTCCACCATACACCATATATTCTCTCAGAGCATCGTAAGCGTTGGCATGTTTTGACGCACTGAGGTATTCTACAAAACTAAGTGGATGTACACGTATCTCTGTACTACGACCACGGAACTCAGTTACAATATCCTTTGACAGAAGTTTGCTGTTACTGCCAGTCACATAGACATCCGCATTCTTGACTTTGATATAACTGTTGAGCACGTCCTCAAACTCTGCAACCATCTGCACCTCGTCAAGCAGAATGTAATACATCTTGTCATCCTGCATTTTGTTGTCAATGTACTCTAACAGATTATCTGGATCTCTGTATTTCTTGTTTCGACGGTCTTCAAGGTCAATGGCGATGACATGTTCCTCGTCTATTCCGCAGTCATGTAGATAATGTTTGAATATCTCAAACAACAGATATGACTTTCCACAGCGTCTCGCACCAGTTATAACTTTGATGTTACTGGTATGCATCACGCTGATTATTTGATTCAGATATTTTGGTCTTTGTATTTCCATGCTGCAAAATTACTCCTTTTATTCAATCTTCGCAATATTCTATTATGGATTTTTGTGTAAAAACACACATTTTCATATTTTAATATCTACATTGCAATTATTTATTAGCAGACAATGCAAAAGAGGTATATCAAACGCATTATTTACTGCGCATGATATACCTCTTGTTTGTAAACAGTAATTATGATAATAAATATATTACGGCATCAAATTATAATATTCTGTAATGAAGTAAATTTAGACAAAATTTATTTATAGTATGTCTTACCGCCTTGCCATTCTATAAGTTGTATGGAAATACTTCATCACATACCAATAGCATTTAGTAAACTTTTTTTGGCTTGTATTACCGCAAAAGAGACATTGACGTCATGACAAACAATTTTCACCATTCCTGAGCGTTCTTCCTTGTTAGGGTTTTTGGTTGCTTCCATTACTATCTCGTTGTCTTTATTTATAGAAATGTCAATCCAATTAGGATGCTCAGTTACATTCCAATCACTATAATTACATTTCACCTTAACCTTTTTGAACTCTCCTCCTTTAGCTTTGAATTTAACGACATTCTCACTTACAGATAATTCTACTGGAATGGTGTCTATAGCAACACTATCTACAGAGTTCATCATCTGTCCAGCAATGTTAACGTTTTCATTTTTTTTCCGCTTTACAGCTCCAACTCTGTTTGTTTGTCCTTTCCTTTTTATTAAAGCAATTGTATTGTTACAAGTTGCAATTTGACTTTCGCATAATTTCTTTTTTGCAGCAGAATCATAACAAACTTTGGCTTTTTTAAAATAAGATATTGCCTGATTTTGTGAAGCAACGGTCATCCTCTGTTGGTATTTTACAGCTGTCGCATATAGTTTGTCACATGAACCCTGCGCATTAGCATTAAAAGCCCCAAACAGAATAACCATTAATAGTGCAAGAACTTTCCTTATCATATTTTCATTTATTATTAATACATAGACTACTCTTTACTTTCTGAGCCCTTTGTCTGAATTCTTCATAGACTTCAGGGTCGTCCGCCTCGAAAAGCTTTGCTTTTTCATTCAAATCACTAAAAGCTTCTCTCAATTTTTGCTCAATTCGAACTTTAGTCTTTGTCAATTCAGCCTTCATGCGATTACCTTTATCCTCAGACAAATTCTTATGAGCTTCTATTGCCTTCGATATAGTTTCATACGCTTCTATATATGATTGTTCATATTGTTCTTCATGATTATCTCCTTTTTTTTCAAGTCGTTTTACATTCGAACAATACTGTGCAATAACTTGTCTAATAGAATCATTTCGCTGAACCTGCAATTCCATTTTTTCATACTCAAGCTTTTGAACTTTCTGGTTACTAATAAAAATAGCACTACCGATACTGCCTATCATTATAACGATTATAGACAAGATAATCAAATATTTGTTTTTTTGAACAAATGTTTTCTCATCAATAAACCTTATAACCTCGCCTTTTAGTGCGGTTTCCGCATATTTTTCAAGTTGTTCTGCCGTTGGTCTTTCCCAAGCATTAGTTCGCAAACATTTTGAAATAACCTTTTTTAACTGGCTACTATATTCGCCTTTAAGTTCTGGAACATCAGCACCTTTCTTCTGAACAAGTCCGCCATCATTGCCAAATGGGGTGTCGCCTGTCAACATTTCAAAGACGGTTGCGCCAAGTGAATAGATATCATTTGCCATAATTGGCGTATTGTCTTTTCCAAAGCGTTCTGGAGCCATATAGGCTATAGTACCAGCAGAAGAGAATGCCGCACTCATACTTTTGCGAAGAGTTGATTTTAAGTGAGTACTCACCCCGAAATCGGTAATCATAAAATCTCCATTCTCACCAATCATTACGTTGTCAGGTTTAATGTCCTGATGTATGACTGGTGGCTTCATATTATGAAGCCATGACAATCCACTTGCTACATCCCTTATCAACCTCCATGCCTCTTCTTCTGTGAATTTACCAACATTCCTCATTATACTACCATCTTTGCAATAAGGAAGCACTAGATAGGGTTTCCTTTCAAAGTTATCATAGTAAAGAGGCTTTAACAAATTCTTGTGGTTCGCATTCACTACAAGAGCAAATTCCCTTGCAAAAACATTCAGACCATTGTCATCCAATCCTGTTGCTGGAGCATAAATTTTAAGAGCAACGGCAATATCTGTTTTTGTATCCCTGGCCAACCACACTTCTGAGAAGTTACCTCTTCCCAGAAGCCTTTCCATAAAATATCGGTCGTGAAACAGTTTTTTTTCTTCCATTATTTTATATCAAACTCTTTTTGAGCAATTCGTTGTCCATTGTAGTAGAACTCCAAACGATAGCTTCCCATACTCCAATTGCCCTTATTCTCACTGCCCCAACCAGACAAAGTGTATGTATGAGATCCTGATGTCATATTAATAGTAGATTTATAGGTGTATCCATCCGGGGAATCGGAACCTGAAGACAATCCGTTCGGAGAATAGAACTTTACATATATATCATAATTGCCTGCAGTATTTACATCTACGGTTATCCTTGGTTTTATGTATTTTGTCTGAAAGTCATAGATGGTAGTTCCATAACCATTGATGATGTTGTTATCCTTATCGACATTGGCTACTTCTATTTTTGAAATATCAAATGGTTGAGAATATGATGAAGATCCATTATCCAAATTGCTATAAGTCTCTATTACAATGTTATAAGCTTTATCAAGTTCTTTTAAACTTTTATAGAAGGTATATTTGAATTCTTCTACAGAATGGCAAAACGATTCAATTACAAGTGACACAGAAGTCTCACCGAGAAAAGATTTCACACATCTGACCTGTCGGTTGGCTTCGTTGCATGCTTGTAATACATAATTTCTATTACTGTTCTCACATTTGAAACCTACCCTATGAAACTCAACATAGAATGGATTACTATCTCCAAGATCAATCCAGTATAATTCACCTTCTTTCTTAAACGTAAGGCTATTAACATCATCTACTGTTGGAGAAAATCCTTCCTCACGGAGAAACTTCTTCATGGAGTTTTGAAATACTTTCTGTTCGGGTGTGAGTTCATTTGCTGCAAATGAGAGCACTGTCATAAATAATGACATTACCACCATTAAAATTCTAGTTTTCATATGCTTATCTTATTAAATTGTGCGATTGGCTTTATCTATGTATTTAACTATTACAGACACATTTGACGGTAGATTTAGAGCCTGTCTCAAGTATTGTTTCATTCCAGAAGAAACTTGTTGCATTTTTGAACCCATATCGTCATCCATGTCATATTTTGAAACATCGGATAATTTGATTGTTATAATAACATTGTTCCCACTATAAGTTAGCGATTGTATGTATACACCATCGGAAATTTTAACTGGGCATTCGTTGTTTGCACTTGACACACCATTTCTCCAGTCAGAAGATGATGATTTGGGAGAATACGACGAAGATGAAACACCGCCAGTACCTTGTAGACTATTCCATTCTGCATTGGCTTTGTTGTATGACTGCGTAGCCAAGAGGCTATTACCTGCCGTGTAATATTTTCTACTTACCGGTGTGCCGTTGTCATAAGTGATTACCATCTTATGGAAACCATAAGAACTGTCAGTGGGTTTCCCAACTTTATCATAGACTGCATAACGGGTCAGATTTCCACGATTATCGTAAATACTTTTTTCTACATGGAAACCATTTTGTAAAGTAGGCTTTCCATCCACTCCCCAATACGATTTCTCAATTTCATTTCCATTGACATCATATTTGACACTATATTTATGATAGCCATCCTTACAATTCATTGGTTTGTCACTCTCGTTGAAATATGCTTGTGACAATAGTTGCGATTTGTTGTCATATTCCATTCTAGCAATTGCCCATCCTGTATTCGGATTAATGATAAATTTTCCTTTGCCATCCTGTGCTGCAAGATAAATCATGTTATTGTGTATGTCGTACTTGCATATGCCCACAGGAACCATAACCTTAGGATCTGTTGGTTTGCCGTCGATAGCAAAGAAGCACTGCTTGATGATATTGCCATGGTTATCGTATTCGTAAGCAGACGATGCCCAGCCCTCTCTTCCGGCGATAGGCTTTGCGTCAACACCATAGTAGAATGTCTTCACTCGGTCTCCACGATTATTGTATTCGTTTTTCTGCTTGGCAATATTTTCATGCGAAGAGATGGTCAACTTTGATTCCTTGTCATAATAACACACCTCTATAATCTGATTTCTTGCGTTGAATGTATAAGTTTCTCTGTGATACCCATAGCGGCACACTGTCGGAGAACCATTTGCAAAATAGCTTTCCTCCACACAATTACCAAACTTGTCGTATTTCCTGTGTGTCTCAAATCTTCCTGGAGCCAATCCTCCATTCACACCGACAGGTTTCTCTACTATTATGTTACCACTCTCATCACTCGTATAGTCGGTACCAGCAATGCCATAGACGGCAGTTAGATTACCGCTCACATTGAAGAATCTTTCACTTTTTATGTGGCCACGGTTATCGTATGTCCTTACTTTACGAGCGTAACCTCCTTCCACCTCACAAAGTGCATTGTGGGTGTTGAAGAATGAGCGTTCTGTCTCGTTACCTAAATCATCATAGCTGATATTCCATCCAGCAACATGCTCATTACTTTCCTCTAACTTAGTGCCGGAAGCATCATAGAAAGCTATTTTCGTTATGTTGCCTCGCTTGTCATGTTCATATCTTACGATACAAGTGTGATTGTTGTTAAAGGTCGGAGTCAAATCCACCCCCAATGACATCAATTCAATTGTGAGATTGCGGTCGTCATACTTGTATCTATAACCGGCCTGCCCATCTTTATCGAGTACAGGTTTCTTATCTTTGCCGTAGTATACAATTTCTGTCATATTGCCTAATGAGTCATACTTACATGTATGTCCAGCAAGACCATTCTGATCAAGACACAGCTCGCCAGCCTTGTTATACCGCCAAAACTCCAGAATATTACCTTTTTTGTCGTTTATAACAACCAATTTTGAGTTTCCTTGGGACGATTCACAAATATTGCCATCGGGATCAAAGAACTCTTCCTCTATAATAAAACCATTCTCATCACATTTTGCAGTATAACCTGCATAGCCTTCTGAAGGAACATAAATGGGTTTCTTGTCTGTTCCTATAAATGTTTGCTTTGTAAGGAATCCTTTATCGTCATAAACAACCTTAAGTCCTGCAATGCCATTTTTCTTTGACAACATAAGTTCGCCGTCGCCATCTTTATGATAAGTATAGATTACGTTGCCGTTATCGTCATATTCCATTTCATAAATGGCAATACCATCCACATCGTCATATGCGGTCTCATTGTCTACGGTGTAGTAAGCAGCCTTTACCCAGTTATCTTTGTCATCATAATAGAATTTTTTGATTCCTAAACCCCATCTGGTGGAGTGAGGATTATTATCATTTCCTATGTAATGGATTTCTGTAATACGCCCCTTGTCGTCATACACCATTTTCCTTCCAAAAATGTTGTTGTCATCGTTGACCGGAGTGTTATCCAATCCTGCATAACGAATTCTTTCCACCAAACCATCATCAGTGTAATCTAACAACCAACGTGTGATTTTACCCTTTTGCGAGCTTTCATCTTCCAACATTCTACCATAACCAATGGTCTGGGCAGAAACCGCACGTTCCGTGTTATGTTGGTCGTCATATTGGAAAGACATCGTAGTCAGGTTCTCATTGTAAGCCTTTACGTACAACACTTTGCCATTGTTGTCACGCACTTTTATACGGCTTACTTTTCCTTCCGATGAATAGTAGATATCTTGGTCTATCGGGCGTTCGCTACGTTCCGACTCTCCATCTTGAATGATTACTCCAAGACTGTTGATGTGGGACACTCGTCTTACCTTACCCCGTTTATATTCAAACTTATACAGACGATGCATGTGTTTCATGCTCCATGAGCTGACACGACCTATACCCACAGGGACTCCCCAACGCTCCGCATAATCCTTGTAGTAATATACCTTGGGACGATTATAGTCCCATAGGAATATTCCCAAACAAAGCAATACAGACGCTACGGCAGTCAATGCAATGGCCATGATCTTTTTTTGAGACGGCTTTGTCCATGAGCCCATCTCCCAATACATGTCTATCTTCTGCCTTATCTCATTGGCCTTGATTCTGTGATTGGGGTCTGGGTGTAGACACGAAAGAATCATGCTGCGCACTTCTGGTTGCAAGTTGCTTGGCAACTGTGGCAATGCTTCTCCCTGTGCTTGTAGCAAACCACCATGATCACCATAGGGCGGATTGCCCGTGATTAGTTCAACCACACTCGCGCCAAGTGACCACATGTCACTTGCGGGAACTGTTATTCCTTCGAATCGCTCGGGGCCCATGTATGCGCGAGTGCCTCCCGACATACCTTGTGAGTCATACACACTTCCATTCGATGACACACTGATACCAAAGTCTGTGACCATAAAATTGCAGTTGTCATCGAGCATGATATTGTCTGGCTTGATGTCCTGATGAATGATATTGTGGTCATGGAGATACTCCAGACCTGCCGACACATCATGTAAGAACTTGATGATATCGTCTTCTTCCATGCGTCCAGCCATAGACGTACACGATCCGTTCTCACAGTACTGCATAACGAGATAAGGACATCCCTGATATATATCGTAACCTGTAGGCGGAAGCAGGTTTGACTGCTTCATATTGAACACAATGGTGAACTGCTTCTCGAAACTTTGAAGACCATAAGAGTTCATGCCGGAACTCTCTGAGAATATTTTCAGTGCAACTAGAAGATTGTTTGCTTTCGTATCCTTTGCCTTCCACACCTGTGCCGAAGCTCCTGTTCCAAGCAAACTAACCAACAGATATCTGTTGTGAAACAAAATGTCTTTGCTAAGTTCCATATTTGTCAGATTATATTAAAATTAACGTATAATAAACAATATATGCCTGTGTACAAACTCCAATCACAAATAGTATAACTCCGGCTATTGTCCAATTTCTTTGTGCTGACTTGTAAGCCTGGAAATTTGTATATTTACCACTATTCCACGCTTTCTTAGAGCCAGTCATTCCTAGATATACCGACAACACAAGTGATGCCACCTGCCCTAAATAAGGAACTAAAGAAACCACAACAATTGCCAATGGCCAGTATATTCTGTGACAGACCGCCCAAATCCATGAACAGAAGAATGCTCCCCAGTTCCATTTTTCTATCTCATAATCTATTTCAGCTTGTGAATAAATGTTTTCCTTTCCATAGTTATCATCTGTTTGATAGTCTTGCACAACCGTCTTGCGAGCAACGCTTACATGTGAGTTCTGCTGTGAGAATTGTTGTGTGGATCTTGAACTGCTATTATTGCCATATGTACCTTTTTTGTTTTCATCCTCACGAGCAAATGCTTGTTGGTTGACAGTTTTTCTGCCACCCACATTGGAGTTAGCAGTTTGTTGCTCTGATCTCAGATTCTTCGTTACTGTAGGACGATGTGTCTGAGGAAAATATTTGCTTATGGTTTCCCACGATAGCTCAACTCTCCCGGCCAACATTATAACATCACCCTGATATATTCCTACCGTTGTGTTGTGTATCTTCTGACCATTTATAGTTGTTCCGTTAGAACTGTGATCTATGAATATCAATTGACCTTCTCTTAATTCTATGTCGGCATGGTTGTTGCTGACTGTGTCCCAACGCTCATCAATGATGACATCGGATGAGGTGGAGCGACCGATAGTAATTCTGCTGCGTGCCATATATTATACTATTTTATTGTACTATTGGAATTATTGGGGTTCACCGGAGTTAGTTTGTCCCCAGCATCACCTGGGTTAATTGGAGGAAATGTTGAAACTACACGCTTTTTCGTACTTGTATCTGTCTTATGTTCTTCCGTCTCTTTTTTGCTTTCATGTCTGCTGTTCACTACCTTGTCCAAAACATCAAAAGATTCTTTTTCTATTTGTGTCTGATGTACAGCTACAATACTCTTAATTATAGAATCTTGTACGGTTACCACGGTATCACCAGCGAGTTTGTATTCTCCATCAGGCCAAGCCTTCAAACCTTCTTTTATAGTGCCATCCTCACATTCAACCGCAAATCTATTACCGTCTGATGCGTAAATATGGGTTATGGTTTGTGGCTCAACTTTCTCTACGCTGTCTTTGGCTACGACACTTTCGTTTTTGTCTGATTTCAGAAGTCCTCTGTTGATAAGAAAACCACCTCCAATGAGAAGAACTGCAAATAGCAAGACAAGTCCTATCCATAGAAATTTCCTTTCCCTTTTTGTTTCTTTTATTTCTGGGATTCCTGATATGGCTGTATGGGAAAGCGAATCTTTGCTTTTTTTAGAAGGACCAGCCAACCTTTTGTCGTATGTATCAAATACTGTAGGGTCACAAGCGTTTGCACCAGACAAAATTTGGCACACGCACAATGTGATGTTGTCGGAACCTTCTGCGTTACATGCACCACGAATAAGTTCATCAGAACACACATCCATATCATGCTCATTGGAACGAATGATATCCTCAATCTCATTGTCACGTATCATTCCGCTTAATCCATCTGTACAAAGCAAAATAATGTCGTTGTCACAGACATTGTAGGGCTGTAACAGAGATTCTGGCTTAGCCTTTTGTGAAGAGTCGCTCAAGCAGCGTGTGATAATATTGCTTTCGGGATAGTCAAAGGCATCCTCTTTACTTATTGCTCCTTTGTCAACCAATGACTGTACAAAAGAATGATCCTTTGATATCTGATGAAGACCTGCCTGAGGATTATAGACATAAGCGCGGCTATCGCCACACCAAGAAAGATAGAGAACTCCATATAGGATCCATGCTATTACGATGGTTGTTCCCATTCCTCGTGTCTCGGGATTGTTCTTAGCTTCTTGCTTGATCTGCTTGTCGGCATCAACAATCACTGAATTCATGAAACGCTCTATTGTGTATCTATCTTTAAGAATCTCGTCAGTAAGGTTCTCTGGAGCAAAGGCTTCTCTGACGACCTCAATGGCGATTTCCGAGGCTACCTCTCCAGCGTTCATTCCTCCCATGCCGTCGGCAACAACCAGCAACAATCCTTTGTCACCCAGCGAGCATATTTCGTTGTTGACCCAACGCATCGGGGCAACAGACAGATCGGCAGACACTTGGAAATTATCCTCGTTGTTTTGTCTGACAAGGCCAACATCTGTCTTTGCTGCTACTCTAAATTTTATAGTATTCATTTTCTTGATTTTTTCTTCTTAGTAGTATCTGAGGCGGGTGTTAAGATTTCTCTATTCTCGTTATCCTCATTCGTTTGAACATTAGTTCGTTCAGACCTTAAGAAAGGCAAAACAACTTTCCATTCATCATCTATTTTAGAAAGTATTCCTGCGATTTTTAATTCAATTTTTCCAATTCCTATAGAAAATGGAATCACATAAACTCCACCTATCACGATTGCATCAGATGGGCATGTAACATTCTCCACTTTATTTAATTTTCCAAAATTCAATTTGTACTCTTGACATGAGAAACTAAGATTATCCCTATCAAATACTTTAGAATTACTCTTCTGGATTAGCCACATTATCCATCCTTGTTTAGATTCTGAAATTGTATCTAATTGAAGACAATTTTTGTTGAAAGAATCTGTATTATACTTGTATATGTCTGAATCGTTTGTAACTTTCAACTTGTCGGATTCCAACAGAAAGTCCAAAAAATCACAAGAATCATTTAATTCGACATATGATGTCTTGTAGGATACGGGCGTATATTTCCCTTTGTATTTTGCAAATGAGCTGTTATGGTTCCATGGAGCCACAGCATCTTCTCTAATAAAAATACCATCTGATGCTTTAATTGCCAAGGAATAACTTTCTCCAAAAATCTGGCTTCCATTAAGACCATACAGGTCTCCTGTTTTGTTGTCTTTTATCTGAAATCCATGGCGAACAACAATCAATCCTGGTTTGACCGTTTTTTCCATAATAGCACACATTATGCTGTCTTTTACACCATTTGATAGTGGCATTGCATTGGGCTTGATATTGATAGAACCCAATAGTTGAGCCTCTATATTGATTGTACAGAACAACAACAAATATAACAAATATATATATCTAAAGTTTTTCATATTCTCTTTATCTTAAATTATATAAAGGTGTTATTCCACCCATACTTTCATATACTCCAAACGATACAATGCCAACTGCCTTGTAGGTTCCATTGTCATTAAAAAATACTGGGCCACCCGAATTACCATGCTCGTAGTTCTTGCCAGTAATGAGGATAACACCATCATTCAATCCTCTACCAGATGTCTGACAGGAACCATATAAGCAAGAACCGGCTTCCGAACCATGTCCTTGTGGATATCCTAAAACCTCAAGTCTTACTCCTGCGGGCAAATTAGCAGAAAGAGATACGTCTGCAGGAATAGATCCTGTCTTTCCAGTATTAATATAGGCCCAATCGGAACCACCAGCACCATTGGCGGTTATCATTGTCATACCATCACCCAAATCCATGCGCTTTTCTCCTCTTTTGGTTGTGGTAAACTGTGAAGACTGGAACTTTATTTCCTTTGAAGGGGAACGTGCTATAATATACGCCACAAGATGCGCTCCATTTGTTTCTGTCAATCCCGCCAAGAAGAGAGCTTTGTACGTGTCGTCTTTTAATGAAGCATATTGTTTTGATATTGATTCTGCTGAATCAAATTTCCATCCTTCTACACAATGTTTAGCCGTTATAAAACGACCATCGCTTAGGAGGTAGCCTGATGCAGTCCACCCAAGGCTTCCGCCTCCTGACGTCTCAAGAGGAACAAGTTCACCTTTGTATGCAACACATAAAATGGCTTCCATTCTAAAAATATCACTTTCATATCTTTGTAATGCAGAAGTCTGTCCTTGTTCGTTACCTCCACCTTGGCGAACAATTACGTTTTTTTGTATTGGCCTTGACTTTGCCTTCAACATGGAATCCAAACGTTGTTGTTCAACAGCCGCCTTTGCGATTTCTTTTTCAAGTGCAGCATTGTTCTTCTTCAAGTCATCAAGTTTCTGCTCTGATTGCTTCAGTAATTGATGCGCAACAGCTATCTTCTTGTCAAATTCTTCCCCTTGTAAATAATTCCATGTGCCGAGACCGCCAACAGCGAGCACGAGAACACATGACAAGACAGCTATCGCAGTCTTATACGGTCTCAACGCCTGCTGACGGAAGAGACTCATTCTCCTTGTTAGACCTATGCTTCCTACTGTTGCTTTCTTACCTGTCGGCACAATAAAGCCAAGTTTCGGACCATTCACAGATAGCTGAATCTCGTCACCATTCTGGAGATACCACTCTGTTTTAACTGGGCGACCGTTCAAAAATGTGGAGTTGCTCTTAGATATCTGAACAAGTTTCCACATGTCACCATCCTTTACAATGCCGGCATGGTGTCGTGATACTGTTTTGAACGACTCGTCGAAACGCACCTGACAGTGAGAGTCACGGCCAAGTTCGATGTTATCGACTATGATTTCCTGGGATTCGCCAGCCTTGTGATATTTGCTTGAAACCTTATGTTCCAAGATGTAATACTTACGTCCACTTGGGTTGAACAAAGACCCCATACCTGCTCCTACGGAACCAGACAACGTGTTTCTGTAAGCTTTCGTTGTGTGTCCTGCCATAATTTATAGAATTTAATATGCTTCTACTCTTAACTTTGTATCACCTATAGAAATGATATCTCCTGGTGAAAATGCAATACCACTGGCGTTTACTTCTTTAGAATTAACATAAGTGCCATTGGTAGAACGGCGCCATCCACCTGTATCATCTTTATCCCATTGACCATCGCGGATAATCCATGAACCTATTTCATAGTCTAACTCCAGGGTGCAATGCTTTCGCGAGATGTAACAACTATTATCTTCCATTATTGCAATGTCATTATATATATCTTCGTCTTTTCTACCCATGGATAATATAGAATTTTCGCCACGAAGAAGATGGTCCAGCTTGTATATTTTCCCATGCTCTTCACCTTGCATAATTCGCAGCAAAACACCATTGATTATGCGTGTTTGGAAATCTTTCTCCTGCAAAGTAACAGATTTTTGCATGCGCCTAAGCTGTGGCACCAAAGGTAATACGTTGTCAATTGTCTGTAGACGCATTTGGAAATCAGGATGTAGGCATCCATCTAACAGAGTCCCCCATTCACTTCCACCATTAGTTGTCATCAACAGACTTTTGTTCCATTCGCCACGCTTACCACGTTTCATATATGAAACCAAGTCCTTTTCACCATCAAGTCTGCCAAAAGGGAGTTCTCCTGTCAGCAATTGAAACATCATGACTCCAAAAGAAAAAATGTCTGTAGTTGGAAGTACTGTAGCATCCCTCCTAGGGTTCAGCTGTTCGGGAGGCATATAAGCATAGGTGCCGAAAATCTGTTTCGGCTTGCCCATGATGTTACGCTCCGTCATTCGTTTATTTCTATCACCAGAAATACCGAAGTCTGTCAAGGCAAAATCATGATTGGCTTTTACTAATACGTTTTCTGGCTTCAAGTCACGATGAACCTTTCCTCTGCTATGCAAGGCTTTCAGTCCAAGCAACACATGAGTGGCAACTTTCGTGTAATCCACTTCTCTGCCGCTCTCTGCAAGATTCAACAAATCACCACCTGGACAAAACTCCATGACAATATATGGATTACCCGACAGGAAACCATGCGAAAGAGAGTGAACAAGATATTCACAATCTATGCAACCTGTCTCGAATTCCATATCGAAACGGGCAACCAATGATTCTCTGATGTCAGACGGAACCTCCCACAACTTTAGCAGTTTCAACGCATATTGCTGGCCGTAATTGTCTCGTACAGCATATACTTTCCCGAAAGAGCCTTCACCCAAGATCTTGCTTACGGAGTATCGTCCATCAACAGTATCTCCGATAGCCAATGAGCAACGTTCTACTACTGATGACATATAAAAAGGTTATTACTCGTGAAACTCAAATAAACGATTGCCCAAAAGAATCAGATCTCCATCGGAAATCTCAACCCTCTTTCCCGCTTGAACGAAAGTTGTTTTCTGGTCGCTTTTATCCTCTATATACCAGTGCCCGTCAACGTTTGTAATTACAGCCTGTTCGCGAGAGGTAATAGAAACGTTGTTTTCTTCTATGTTGGATCTGTTAAGGCTTACACTCTTCCCTTCAAACTCAATTTCTTCCAGTTCGTGTCTTTCATTTGTACGCTTCACTGGTTTCAACATGAATGATGGTTCCAAATCCATATTCATCATATACGGATTGACTGTGCCACGATATACACCTCCGCCATTGTCCATTCTGGTTGGGCGACGATTCCCTCCTGAGGTTACGTTTACACGCGGTGCTTCTTGAGACTGTTGAGAACTTCTAACCTGAAACTTGCAATTTGGACACTTGTCTGTTCCTGGGCGGAGAGGATAGCCACATTTTGGACATGGTTGAGTCTGTTCTGGTTCCTGTACTGTGGAATGAGGAGCGTCCGACGGAGCACTTGCACCAGCCCCGAACACATCGTCTTCAAGGACTGTTTTTGCGATATTTCTTTCATCACTGCCAACCGATGGCTGGGGTATTATAACATCATTGTCATCATCAGCAACCAGTGGAGTATGACACTTCACGCAGGTTGTCTCATTGGGCTTGTTAGGCCATCCACAATTCTTGCAGCGCATAATTATAGTTTTTTAGTTTATTGGTTATGTTAATCTGTTTTTTTAATAAAAGCTGTTGGTATATATGCCGTAGCAATCAGCCAGTGACTGGTTAATTCAATTACCACACGTTGTTCGCTCGAAACTCTCGCCACCTTACCACGAACACCTTTGAATGCTCCATCTATGACAAGTACTTCCTCGCCTGTTTTGAAGCGACACTTTTCTTTATCCACCACTTTTATATGTTCACTCTTCACACAGACAAGCTTCATGAAATTATCCATTTCCCTGTTTGATATAACAATAGGAGGATGCATCATGTCAGCTTGACGTGGAAGCAGTTTGTTACGGAAAAAGCGAATGTAAGATGGTAGATGTTGAGCTGATGGCTCAAGGAGAAAATGTGCATGGCTCGGTGTCATACGAGCAAAAAAGACATTGGGGATAAGCGATTCTTTGAAGAATATCTTTTGACCGTTGATGATGCGAGATATAGTGTGTTGAGCGACAAACGTCTCAACTTTTTCTTTACGGAGAAGTTCCGCAGCTTTTTCCACTCTGCCATAGGTCACTCGCAAAGCAAACCAAGCAGGTTTTTCGCCATTTCCTATAGGTACATTAGGAGAGGACACCCCATCACTGTGAGCTTTGGGGGAGACACTGGAGGTAAGTCCAGCGTGAGGAGGATTTTTCCCGCCTCGTCGGGTGTCGGCATCAGTCAATGCGTTCATATCGGCTATTCCTATTAAATATTAGGTATAGACACAATAAAGCGTGGATTCGCCGTTGTCTATTCTACCCGTCGAGGCTCTTGCATTACCTATTGTTGTCGAACAGACAACGTTAGAGCCCACGCCGATATGAACATATTTTCTCCCCTAACCAACCTAAAAGATTGCACCTAATTAAATAGATACAATCCTTCCATTGCTGGAAATGAGGAGTGATACAATCACACCCTGGGACATCTACCGTTGCTAAGTCCGAGACAACAATTTCGTAATGGTTGCAAGATTCCGATCGGGTCTCAAACAGAGCGTGTGTAAACGCCTTTTATGTCTGGTATTCTGCCCACCCAACCGCTTCTGCATTTCGGATTAATCTTCCATGCTTCCGCTCGGCGTGTGCTACCTCCATAAGACTTCAACTGCACTTTTCAGTATCAGAATCCGCCAATACAGAATTAATACCGTTCCAAATTTACTACAAAAGTTTGAATTATCAAAGAAAAAGAAAGAGAAATTTGCATTTCTCTTGTTTTTTTGGGAAAACGCAACAAGAAAACGCCACTTTACCTTGGTTTCCTCGCTGAAAATTATGCACTCTTGCATAAGAGTTAGTGACACTCTTGTTACTAACAACATCGTCGTGTTTCGATGAAGATTTACTCAACTATACACATCTAAGATGTTTTCGTTTAATTGGCTTTGATTTCTTGCAGATACCGATTACCGATTTCCAAGATTATTATATAAAGATGTGCGCAAGCGATGTCAAGTATTTCGCTATATTTTTTTTATTTTCTCAATATTATTCTTTAACTTTGCACTCGCAACGGTTCGCAACGCTCCCACTTGAAACACCCTACCGGGGAGCTGTGCGATTAAAAGGGAATGGGGTGAGAGTCCCCGACTGTCCCGCAGCTGTGAGCCGCCCTTATCTACGGGCGCGAACGAGAGAACCACTGAAGCCATGCATCTCCGTGCTGAGTGCGTGGGTATGGCAGGGATGCCATACCCTCCTATAAAACTCTTTGCAGGATGCGTGGGTATGGCAAGGATGCCATACCCTCCTATGCTTTGGGAAGGTGTTCGCGTCTGGGCAGCGAGTCAGAAGACCTGCCGAAACTCATTTGCCGATGGAGTCATCGCTGTGCGCCCCGCGGATTGGGCGCGTATGACCGCAACACTTACATTATATAAATAATATGAAGCACTTTACACTTTTTGTTTCTGCCCTCATCGGCGGAATGTTTCTAACTACATCTGTTTCTGCACAGCAGAAGGAGTACACCGACGGCGTGTTCATGCTCAACGAGGGATGGTTCGGCAATGAGAAGGCTACGATCAACTATCTCGACAAGGCTGGCAAATGGGAGTATCGCGTGGCTCTCGCTAAGAACAGCGAGACCTACGAGCTCGGCACAACGGGCTGCTACGCCACCATCGACGACGGCAAGATGTACATCGTATCGAAGAAGAAGAGCGTTGCCGACAAGGAGGCCGCCGACCCTACGCTCACCGTATGCGACGCCAAGACTATGGAGGTGATCGCTCAGATCAACACTATCCTCAACGCCGACGGCACGGCTGCTGCCGATGGTAGAGCGTTCCTCCCCGTTAAGGAGCTTGGCAAGGGCTTCCTCAGCACTACCGAGGGTGTCTTCACGTTCAATCTCAACGACAACACCGTGGGCTCGCTCATCGCCGGCACCAACGGCTTGGCTAACAACCAGACGGGCAACATGGTGTACGCCGACGGCAAGGTATATGCCGTTGACCAGCATCGTGGTCTCTTGGTCATCGACGCTGCCGAGGGCAAACTGCTCAAGACCGTGAACAACGAGGGCGAGGGCTCGTACAACTCTATCGTGCAGGCTAAGGACGGCTCTATCTGGCTCACCTGCAGCAACTCGACAAAGGCTGTTGCGCACATCGTGAAGTTCAACCCGTCTGACTACTCTACCGAGACTGTCAACCTGCCCGAGGGCGTTTATCCTCCTACCAACAGCTGGGGCGCATGGAACCCCGACTGCTTCACGGCTTCTACCACCGAGAACGCTCTGTTCTGGAACGGTGCTACGGGCGACTGGTCGAACGGTCAGCACATCTACAAGTTCGATATCGACTCGCGCCAGACATCGCTCCTGCTCGACTTCACCGCTGCCGAGGAGAAGCCTTACGTCTATGGTGCGGCTTGCCGCATGAATCCTTATTCGGGCGACCTCTATCTGAGCGTAACAAAGGGTTCGGCATGGGGCGACGAGTCGGAGCTGCGCGTCTACGACGCTACAACGGGCACAATGAAGCAGGCATACCCGATGGAGAAGCACTACTGGTACCCGGAGATGCCGGTGTTCGCTCTGAAGAGCACCACTGCCATCTCGTCGGTTGAGGACAACGCTGATGTGCGCGAGGTGGCTCGCTACTCTGTCGACGGCAAGCTGCTGCAGGGTGCACAGAAGGGTCTGAACATCGTGCGCTACAGCGACGGAACTGTTAAGAAGGTCGTTGTTAAGTAAACATGCGCATACATTATATAATACTACTCTTTTTTATCGCTATATCGACGCACGCCCAAACCTCACGTCTCGACTCCGTACACACGATTCGGGACGTGGCGGTTGTGGGCGTGCGTCCGCATTATCTCACCCCCTCGCAAACGCTCTCCGGGGCTGCGCTGCAGAATCTCTCCACCACGTCGGTCGCCGACGCGCTGAAGTATTTCTCGGGCGTGCAGATTAAGGACTACGGCGGACTGGGCGGACTGAAGACCGTGAACGTGCGGTCGCTCGGCTCGCAGCACGTGGGCATCTACCTCGACGGCATACGCATTACGAATGCGCAGAACGGACAGATCGACCTCGGGCGCTACTCGCTCTCGAACATGGAGTCGGTGGCACTCTACAACGCCAACCGCAACGAGCGACTGCAGTCGGCATCGGAGTATGCCTCGGCGGCTACGGTCTATCTGCAGACACGCCGACCCGACTCCACCGCGCTCACCGTGGAATACGGCACGGGTTCGTTCGGTCTGCAGAAGCTGAAGACGTACTTTTCTTTCAGGAACATTCTCTTCGTCGATGCCGAATACCAGCGCACGGACGGTGGCTATCCGTTCCGCTTCCAGTCGGCATCGGAGGACACCGTGGGCAAGCGGCGCAACTCCGACATCAGCTTCTACCGTCTTGAGGCGGCTGGCTTCTACAAGGGTTTCACGGCGCACGCCTACTTCTACAGCTCGGAGCGCGGACTGCCCGGACCGGTGGTGCGCCGACTCTCCGACCAGTGGGACTCTACCGACCGCCAGTGGGACCGCAACTTCTTCCTGCAGTCGTCCTATCGCCACACGTGGGGCAGCTTCGCGCTGAAGACCAACCTGAAGTACGCCTACGACTGGCTGCGCTATCTGCAAGACCCCTCTACCAACGCCGCCGCCATGCACTGCGACAACCACTATCGTCAGCAGGATCTGTACACCTCGGTGGCTGCGGCGTGGAACACGAGCTGGCTGTCGCTCACGGCGAGCACCGACCTGCGCTGGAGCGACCTTACGACCAACGTCTATCGCTCGGCGTATGTCTACCGCCTCGACTCGAAGTCGCTGCTCTCTGCCATCGCTTCCTACCGCGGTTTCGAGGGCAACATCGCACTGCTCTACACGCACATCGGCGACCACTCGGCACGCACCGCGCAGAGCGCAGCCGCGCTCTCGCGCCTCACGCCGATGTTCCTCGCCTCGTGGCACCGCCGCGCCTTCACCGTGCGTGCCTTCCACAAGCGCATCTTCCGCGCACCTACACTGAACGACCTCTACTACACGCTCGTGGGCAACGCACAGCTGCGCCCCGAGTACACCTCGCAGTTCGACCTCGGTGTCGACTATAAGGACCGCCATCTGCACCTCGCCCTCGATGCCTACTACAACCGCATCGAAGACAAGATTGTGGCTATACCGATGAAGAGCCAGTTCCGCTGGTCGATGGTCAACTTCGGACTCGTGAAGTCGTTGGGACTCTCCGCCACCGCCGGCTACAACCGCACGTGGGGCAAGTTCTCAGCCTCAGCCTCAGCCAACTACACCTGCCAGCGCGACCGCGACTACTCCGCACCCCACGACCCGGAGTATCGCAACACCATACCCTACTCGCCGCTGCACAGTGCCTCACTCATCGTCGACCTCGCATACGACGGCTGGAGCCTCTGCACCTCGTGGCTATACACGGGCGACCGCTTCGCGCTCATCTCCAACAACCGCGACGACCTACTGGGCGCATGGCAGACCGTAGACCTGAAGCTGAACAAGCGTTTCCGCATACGCCGCCACTACGTGCAAGCCACCGTGGAGTGCAACAACCTCTGCGACTCGCGCCACGAGGTGGTGAAGCGCTACCCCATGCCCGGACGCAACTGGAAAGCCACGCTGCAGTGGCAGCTCTGAAGCCCGTGCGCTCGACCTCTTCTATCGCAGTCAGACCTGCGCCGACCTCCACAACCGAAACACCGGATTGTATCTCTACGGCAATCTGTATATCGCTGACGAGTTTATGCTCGAATGTCAGGCAAAGCAGTAAGACCCACACACCCTCGCACTATCTATAGGAGGGGGGCGTGTCAAAACTATATTATTTAGAAAATAGAATAGTAAACGGTTCAAATCGTAGGAGGCTACGGCATTCTTGCCGTAGCCATTAACAACAGAAATACAAATCGTTACGACTATTTGCAATGGCTACGGCAGGAATGCCGTAGCCTCCTACGGTTAGTCCTCCGCCTCTATTTTGTAGTTTTGACACACCATCTTATTGCTGTAAGTTGTGCTTCTGCAACCACTTCTTTCTATTAATATTGCGTATACGAAAAAAATCCTCCATATCTTCCATTGTCTGACCTAACTCTCACGCTATAGCAATATAAAGGATGGGAGATATTCTGAAAAACGCATTATCTACCATCCTATCTTCCAGCCTTTTCCGCTGATCTACCAGTCGCCTTGTACCGCGCTTCGTAGCGTTCCTGCATCGTGCGCACCGAGAAGCGGTCTTTGGCGAAGTCGTAGGCTTGCTGCGTGAGTGCGTCGTGGTCGGCGGTGGGCAGCAGATCGAAGATGCGGCGGTAGTCGTTGAGGCTGTTGTTGTGCGCAAGCAGTGCCCAGTCGGCGGGCAGCGTGTCGGCGAGTCCGGGGCAGGCGTTGGCGATGACGGGCAGGCGGTTGAGGCTCGCTTCCATAGAGAGCATACTCAATCCTTCGAACTCCGACGGCATGAACAGATAGTCGAACGACTGCATGTAGCCGGCGAGTCCGAATATTGGGGGCACGAGCTGCGCGTTGAGGGGCTTTCCTGATGATGCTATGTCAGCGAGGGTCTGCTCTACGAGCGTGCGCTGCGAGCCGTCGCCGGCGATGGTGAAGTGGTAGCGTGCGTCGCCTGCAAGCATCTTCAGCACCTCGCAGAGGACAACCACGCCTTTCTGAGGTTCAAGGCGACCGGCGAATAAGATGTTGAGGTGTTGAGGTGTTGAGGTGTTGAGATTGGTTGAGTGTTGAGTGTTGAATGTTGAGGTGTTGAGATTGGTTGAGTGTTGAGTGTTGAATGTTGAGGTGTTGAGGTGTTGTTGGTGCACTTGAGACAAGTGCACCCCCTGAGGT